>FJVV01000608.1_pt1 | contig 32993 bp, 32 predicted proteins | sample 1011911 | NCBI WGS metagenome assembly FJVV01 (sample SAMEA3912450, study PRJEB9761) | metagenome | biome: forest; material: soil | place: USA | collected 2011-06-22 | depth 0.1 m
CCGCCGGCGTGGTCGTCATCACCGGCGAAGCCGCCTCTGATGCGGAGAAATCGCTCGTCTCGAAACTCGCCGAGGGAGTTCGCGGCGTGCAGTCGGTCCAGAACAACATGACCGTGAAAAGCTGAGCGGAAAACATCCGCTCTTCTGCCAAACGGCCCGGATCGCTTGCCTGCGGTCCGGGCCGTTCGGCATGGATGTTCAAAGCGGGAAAAGAAGTGTGGGTGGGGGCGCTCCGGTGCGCTGGGGATCACCCCGCGCATCGGCGTGGAGTATGTGTCCGGTGTTGGCCGCCAAGCCGTGGAGGTTTTATTACGAACCGGAGGCTATTGCGCGGCCAGCGCCACGCCCGGGCTCTCCGGCTCGGTGTGGGCGGTGAGCAGGGCCACCGCGGTGCCGACCTGCAACTTCACTTCGAAGCGCAGCGGAAGACGCGTCGCGTCGTCCGCGATCCACACACGCACCTCGCCGCCCTTGCGAAACATTCCCTTGGGCTTTCCGACCATGCGCGGGATGAGGAGCAGGGCGGATTTTTTGCCGTCGGCCGTGCTGATTTTTTCAATGCGCTCGGCGGTGATTTTCAAGTGGTAAAACTCGTTGTCGAACAGCACTTGCACCTCACGTGATTGTCCGGGTGACAGGTTCCACTGGCGGGCTTGGATCAAAGTGGTGATGAAGTCCGAAAACTGTCCTTCCGGCACCGGCAGGGTGGTGCTGCGCCTGGGCTTTAGATGGTCGGTGTAGATTGCCTGGGCTTTTGTGTAATCAAACAGAATGGAAGCGCTCGTCTTGTCCGATCTCGCCTGTGTCATGGCGCGCGCTTCCAGCAATCGCCCCTCCTGCTCATCATAAAAGAAAATGCCGATTCCATCGAAGGGAAAAATGGCGCGGATCACGCCTTGAGAACTCGTGCGCGTAGTGATGCGCAGGCGCTCGACGCCGGTCTTCGTGTCCTTTGCCGCCGCGAGCGTGATTGCTCCCGCATCGAAAAATGGGCCCCAGCTTACCTTAAATTGGTAGGATTCTCCGGGGCGCAGCGGCCCCGATACTTCAGCATGCAGGGCTGAGGCCATGACCAGACCGATCAAAATGAAGCGGAATAACTGCATGGGGCGTGATATTGGACGGACGGTTGGTCGGTAAGTTCCTCGCTTGGGTAAATAGTGGCGGGCGGCGTTTCAGCCTTTCGCGTCGATGGAGTATTTGCCCGGCCCGGTGAAAAGCAGTCCCAGGCAAACCACAGCCATGGCAACCGGATGCGCCGCCGACTCCCAGCCGCCGAACGGATAATATTTCCAAATCGAGGCCACGGCCATCGTCACAAACAGAGCGAGCGCGGCCGGACGATGCGCGCAACCGACGATGAGCAGCAGCCCTCCCAACGTTTCCGCGACGGCTGCCGCCAGCCCCCAGCCGGTGTAGCCGAAATTGATGCCCAGATAGCTCACCGCCCGTCCCACCGACGCCCATTTGTCAGGCCCGCCGGCCAGCTTCGGGAATCCGTGGACGATCATGAAGAGGGCGCCAACGCCCACGCGCAGCACCAGCAGGCCGAAGTCTGAAAACGCATCCAGTTTCTTCCACTGTAGATTCATCGGATTAACCCTAGGGCTCCAAGCCCGAGGGTAAACAACAACATCAGGCCGATCACCCACCAATACCACGCCAGCCCGCCCACGCTCCGGCGCGCGGCAACTTTCGCGGCTTCGCCTCCATCGTCCTCGCGCGATTCCTCCGGCAGGTCGAGTCCGTCGTAGAGCGAGGTTTCCCTCCAGCCGGTGTGTTCATCGGCGCCACATTCGGGGCAGGCGCTGGCGCGACGGGGGACGGAAGCGCCACACTGCGCACACTCTTCGGGTGGCGGAGGAGTTGTCCGGTTCATGGTGGGAGAAAGTCAGGGGCGGGGCTCGCCGTGGAAATACTTTCGCTTGGCCAAACGCCACGCCGTGACGAAGAACGCCGTCAACGGAATCGCGAGCACCATGCCGAGAATGCCGTTGAGCGCGGTGCCCCAGAAGAAGATCGCCACGATGATCGTGACCGGATGCAGCCCGGTGCGTTTACCCATGATCCGCGGCGTGAGGAACCAGCCCTCCGTCATCTGCACGAGGCAAAAAACGCCCAGCACCAGGCCGACCAGCTGCGGACCGCCGCCCGGTTGAAGAAACGCCAGCGGCAGCGCGATGCTGAGGCCGAGGATCGTGCCGAGGTAGGGCACGATGTTGAGGATGCCCAGCGCGAGGCCGATGAAGAGGCCGAACTTCAGTCCCACCACGGTAAAGCCCATCGCCAGCAACGCGCCCATGATCAGTCCGATCAGCAGTTGTCCGCGGAAAAAAGACACGACGATGGAAATGAACTCTCCCACCAGAAATTCTATGTCCCCGCGCAGATCAGCTTTCAAAAAGGGCAGGTGTTTACCGAGGTTTTTGGCAGGCTCGCGGCTGGAGAGCAGAAAGAAAAACAGGTAGATCGGAACCACCGCGAGATGCGTGATGAAGCCGAAGACATTGACCAGCCCCACGCCGGCGGACAAGAGGGTGGGAATGGCGAGTTCGGCGAGCTGCTGACCCTGCTTGAGCATGCCGTCGACGATCTTTTTGACCGTCTCGTTTTGCATCTGATTTCGGGCGACGGTGATCCAGTCGGGATAGTGAAGTTCGACGTAATGGATGCCCTGCTTCCAAAACGTCGGGATGAACGCGATGAAATCCAGCACCTGCCCGACCAACGGGGGCGTGATCAAAAACAGCGCGCCCGCGATAAGCAGCACGAAGGCTCCGTAGAGGACGATCACCGCGCTCATCCGGCGGAGTTTCAGCTTCGATTCCAGGAGTTCCACGACCGGACGCATGATCAGCGCCATGATGCCGGCCACCGCCAGCGGCCAAAGCACTCCCGTGAATTGCCCGAGCAGCTCTCCCATTTTATTGACGCAATAAACCGCCAGGGCGATGCAGCCCACCAATGCCAGAAAAGTCAGGGCAAAGCCCACGATGCGTCGCTGGCCGGGCGTCAGCAGCGGGGTTTCGACAGATTCAGGTTCAGACATGGCCACGACAACACCCGCGAGAACCTCCGGAGGCCAGCCGAAAGGCGCGCGCCCCGCGTCTGCCGTCTTGCGTTCACCGGGGTTTGGATAACGTGTCGATTGCCCGCATGCAGGCCGCGACCCACATCCACGTCAAAGGTGCCCGTGAGCACAACTTGAAGAACCTCGAGCTGCGCATCCCGCGCGGCAAGCTCGTGGTCGTCACCGGTCCGTCCGGCTCCGGCAAGTCGTCGCTCGCCTTCGACACCATCTACGCCGAGGGCTACCGGAAATACATGGAGTCGCTCTCCACCCAGGCCCGCCAGGTCCTGGAGCAACTCAAGCGTCCTGACGTCGATTTTATCCATGGCCTGTCTCCCGTCCTCGCCATCGAGCAGCGCACCGGCGGCGGCTCGCCCCGCAGCACCATCGCCACCGTCACCGAGATAGCCGACTACGCCCGCCTCCTCTGGGCGCTCCACGGCGAGCAACGTTGCCCCAAGGACGGCGGTCGCGTCATCCTCCGTTCCCTCGACGACAACGTCGCCCGCATCCTCCGTGAAGTCCCCGGCGAACGCATCATGCTGCTCGCCCCCGCGCTGAGTGCGAAACCGTCCGTCCTCCGCGACGAACTTCCGCGTCTGCGCCAACGCGGCTTTCAACGCGTCCGCCTCGACGGCGAAATCAAAAATCTCGATGACCCCAAGCTTCTGCCCACCGGCGCCGGCTCGAAGGAAATCCGCGTCGATCTCGTGATCGACCGCCTCGTCGCCAGTGTCGACCAGCGCAGCCGCCTTGCCGACTCCCTCGAACTCGCCTTCCGCGAAGGCAAGGATCGCGCCATCGTCCTCGCGCAGAAATCCGCCGACGCCCCGTGGCGCGAACTCACCCTCAGCCAGTCGCTCGCCTGCGAAATCTGCGGCGACACCTTCGAGAAACTCACGCCGCGCCACTTCTCCTTCAACCACACCGAGGGCGCGTGCGGCACCTGTGGCGGACTGGGTCGCAAGCTCCGCTTCGTCCCCGAGCTCGTCATCGCCGATCCGGAGAAATCCGTGCGCGGCGGCGCGATCAAGCCGTGGCGCATCGGCGGGAAAAATCTCATCATCAAGCACAACGCCCAACTCAAGCAGCTCGCCGAGCAGTTGCCCTTCGACGCCGATACGCCGTGGAAAGACCTGCCCGCGACCGTGCGTGACACGTTGCTCAACGGGGAGGGGGAGCGGTTGTTCGCCTTTAAGTTAAAGCGCATGCGCGAGCCCAAGGCCATGCCGTTCCCCGGCATCCTCGCCGATCTGGAAATGAGCTGGCGCGAGACCGACAGCGACGGCTTCCGCGCCCGCCTCACCACCTTCATGGTCAGCGGCGAATGCCCCGAATGCCACGGCACCCGCCTCAACGCCCGCAGCGGCGGCGTGCGCGTCGCCGCGAAAACCATCCCCGAGTTCTTCGCGCTCGACGTCGGCACCGCCCACGCCTTTGCCAATTCCCTCGTTGTTACGCTCGGCGCGAGCGATGCGCTCCGTGAGATCGTCACCGGTATCGAGCAACGCCTCCGCTTCCTTCTCGAAACCGGCCTCGGCTACCTCACGCTTGAACGCGACTACGACACCCTCTCCGGCGGCGAGGCCCAGCGCGTGCGTCTCGCGACCCAGCTCGGCATGGGGCTCATGGGCGTGATCTACGTCCTCGACGAACCCAGCATCGGCTTGCACCCGCACGACAACCAAAAGCTCCTCGACACCCTCCGCGAGCTGCGCGACCGCGGCAACACCGTTCTCGTGGTTGAGCACGACGAGGACACCATGCGCATCGCCGACGAGATCATCGAGCTCGGCCCCCAGGCGGGCACCGAGGGAGGACAACTCCTCTTCCAAGGTCCGCCCGCCGCCCTCATCGCCGCGCCGCCCTCCGTCTCGCGCACCGGCCCGTATCTCGCCCGAAAAATCCGCGTCACCAAGGACGCGAAAACCAAGAAGAGCGACGGCACCTTCCTCACCGTGCGCGAGGCCCGCGCCAACAATCTCCGCGACGTCGACGCCCGTTTCCCCGTCGGCCTGCTCACCGTCGTCACCGGCGTGTCCGGCTCCGGCAAGAGCACGCTCGTCAACGACGTCCTCGCCGCCGCCGCCGCGCGCAAGCTCAACGGCGCCAAGTCCATCCCCGGAAAACACCGCCACATCGAGAACCTCGATCTCTTCGAGAAACTCGTGCAGGTGGACCAGTCGCCCATCGGCCGCAGCCCGCGCTCGAATCCCGCCACCTACACCAAGCTCCTCGATCTCCTGCGCGACCTCTTCGCCACCGTGCCGCTTGCCAAAGTCCGCGGCTACAAGGCCAGCCGCTTCTCCTTCAACGTGCGCGGCGGACGCTGCGAACGCTGCCAGGGCGACGGCGTCATCAAGCTCGACATGCAGTTCATGGCCGACGCCTACGCGCCATGCCCCAGCTGTGACGGCCGCCGCTTCAACCGCGAGACGCTCGAAATCCTCTTCCACGGCAAGTCCATCGCCGACGTCCTCGACATGACCGTGCGCGACGCCATGCAGCTCTTCCGCAACATCCCCCGCGTGATGGACAAGCTGGAGACGCTCAACGCCGTGGGCCTCGGCTACCTCACGCTTGGACAATCCGCCACCACGCTCTCCGGCGGCGAAGCCCAGCGCCTCAAGCTCTCGCTGGAGCTCAGCAAGCGCCAGCAAGGAAACGTGCTCTACATCCTCGACGAGCCGACGACGGGCCTGCACTGGGTGGACATCCAGCACTTGATGGACCTGCTCTTCAAACTGCGTGACGCGGGCAACACCCTCATCGTGATCGAGCACAACCTCGACGTAATCCACATGGCCGACTGGTTGATTGACCTCGGCCCCGGCGGCGGCACCGCCGGCGGCGAGATCATCTACGCCGGCGACCGCCCCGGCATCGAGAAAGAGCCGCGCAGTCTCACCGGACTGGCGCTGACCAAATGGGGTTCTGCGAAGTAGCCTATCTTTCGGATCTTCCAACGCGAAGACGCCAAGGACGAAAAAGGTTGCGAGAGGGATAGTCCCTTCGTGCGGTCACCTCAGGTCGAGTTTGAGCATTGCGACCGACTCCTGCCGTTGCCCGCCAGCCCGACGAGCGAAAGGAACCAACCCGACATTGTTTCCCGAACGCACCGCGCAAGTTGCCTGTTCCAACCCCAGCGCCGACGCCGCGCGGAAAAACGCCCTGAGCAGCGCGAGCATCCCGGTAAAATGCAGGTCCATCGCCTCCGGGTTGCGTGCCAGGATTTCCAGATACGCCGTGCCGAACTGCTCTCGACCGAGCAAAATCGCGTCGGGCTTGGCCGGATGGCCCGCGCCAAACGAGAGCTCCGGATCAAATCCGCCCGCGACCCCGGGCGAACTCGGTCGCACTTGGTCCGGCGCGAGCAGGTTTGTGGTGGAGCAAATTTTCCTCACCTGATCGAGCGGGGCCTGGTCGAGCGAGAACACCTCCACCGGAAGGTGCGCGAGCACTTTGCCGCCTCGGCCTTCCAGCTGGGCCAGCGCCGCCGCCACGGGAATGCCCCACACTTCCTGGCGCGAGAGTTCCGCAAACCCTTTTTGCAGGGCCAACCGCGCCAGGGCTTCATCCGCAGGCAGGGTGGTTGTCACCTGCCTTGCCCGGGATAACCGCGCTTGCGTCAACGCCGCCTCCAACAGGGCTGCGGCCGCCGGATGCTCCCGCCAGGCGGGGCGCACATCCCAGGCGAGGTGCAGCTCCGGGTGCGTTGGCGCGTCTGCTTTCGCGGGGGAGTCCGTTTCCCGCAGGACGGCCAGTCCCACGATCCGCGCGGGAGAGGAGGCGGCGATCACCTGGTGCCAGGCACGGCGTTCGGGGGCGGTCCCGGTTGCGACCTTGAAATGGCGTTCCAGACGGACCGTCTCGTCCGGCCACGGGGTGCGCACCTGCCATTCTTCGTTGGGCCTAGGCATGGGTGGGGGCGAGGTGGTGGCGCAGGTCTTGTCTCATGGCGGCGCGCAGGGCGCCGAGGCGTTTGATCCGGTCCGCTCCGATGAAATCCACCAGCCGCGCCACTTCGGTTTCCGGTCGTTCCAGCAAGTCGTCGTAGCCAATCTCGAGCAGGCGCATGCGCGGTTCGCCCCGCGTCCGGGCAAGCGTGGCGGCGATGTGCCGTTCAAGTTCCGTCGCGTCCAACCGGATGGGGGTGCCTCCGTTCCGGGCGATCATGGTTTCTTGCGAACTCAGGATCGCGTGCACGTCGCGCCGCATGAAAATCACCTCGTAGTCCCGGCCTGGCGGTAAATTCGCCAGCAAGGCGGAGACGACCTTCACGGCCTTCCCTTCCGCGCGTGCAATCAGTGAGGGTTCCGCCCCGAGCCGTTTGATCGGCTCCCACTCAAAATAGCCCGACGGGTTGGCTGCATCCGCCGGCCGCATTCCGTCCGTCAGCACGGGCACGCCAGCCAGGGCGAGCATGCGCATCATCATCGATGTGCCCGACCGGGGCGCACCCGAAACGACGAGGACCGGTGCCCGGCCGTCATGCGGCGTCGCGACGTCGCTGGCGGCAGCTCGCCGCGCCGTGAATGCTTCGAAAAGCGCACGCTCGCGTTCGCGGAATTCCGTGCGCCAGGTCATCCGTTGCCGCGCCGCGCGGGCGAGTTCGTCCCATCCTGGGGACGATGGCGTCCTTGTCCCTTCGTCGCGACACCGCGCCGCTTGTTCGAGTAGGAACTTCGCGTCCGCCGAGCCACCGTCCAGCTCCAAGGCGCGACGCGCGGCCGCCATCGCCTCGTCATAGCGCCCGCTCCATAGACAGGCTTGCGCGAGTCCCAGATGCGGCGGCACGCGCGCTGGACTTTTGCCGGTCTCGGCGACAAAGGCCGCCCGCGCCTCCTCAAAGCGTCCCGAACGCAGCAAGATGAGCCTGCGCAAACCGTCGCAGAGCGCCGACAATTCGGTGGCCGCCAGCCGGTCGACCAACTTCAGCGCCTGCGAAAATCGCCGCCGGTTGATCAACACCTCCGCGCGCAACAGCAGGGCGCGTGGTTGATCCTCCCCGTGGTCCAAGAAGGATTGCATGGCTCGCTCGGCCTCGTCGGCCAGTCCGAGATCGAGCAGGCAATGCATCAACTCCACCGCGCGTGTCGGCGATTCCGGATCGGCCAAGGCCGCCGCATGCAGAAAGGGCAGAGCGTCCGCCGGCCGCCCCAGATCCCGCAGGGCGGCGCCCAGATGCTCCCGGTTTTCATCGGCGACCCACTCGCCGCCGCCGCGCACTTTTTGCACGGCGGGATCGAGGTATCCCAGCTCAATGAAGCGTCGTGTCAGCCGCCGTTGTTCGCCTTCTTCCGGTTTTACGGCCGGTGGTTCAGGAGGCGCCGCCGGAGCGGGATGACTTTCCCATGACGGGAGGGAGAACGCTTCCGGTGCGGTTGTGAACATCTCCTCCAACACCCGCCCCGGCATGTCCTCCCCGCGCGGCAGGCCCATCCAGGCGAGCAGGGTAGGGGCGATATCGTGCGGTCTTACGCCGGCAAACCGCCGGCCCGGCGCCACGCCGGGTCCGCAGGCAACCGCGATGCCTTCGCGCCGGTGCCAGGCAGCCAGCCCCGCGTCGAGCCGGGGTGTGCGCGCCGGTCGCGCCGCTCCGGTCGTGAACCCGTGATCGGAGACCAGCATCACCCGCGTGTCCGCCGCGCAGTGCCGCAACAAATCGCCCAGCAACGCATCCTGCACCCGGTAGGCCGCGGCCACGACGTTCTTGTAGCGCTCATAATCGCCCGTGGAGACCCGGGGATGCCGGGGCGGATGATATGGGACGAACTCGTGGCAGATCAGATCCAGGAAATGAAAATAAACCGCGCAAAAATCCGGCTGTTCCCGCCCGACGATGGCGACGGTGGCGTTTTGCAACGTGTAGAGCTGGGCGAGGCGTTGCATCAATCCTTTCAGGCGCGGGTCGGTCGCGAGTGCCCTGACGTCCGTGCGCAATGAGGGCACGAACAGTCCCAGCAGCCCCGGGTCGACCTCTTGCGGACGCAGCCGCAGGTCGGCCAGCTCCTCCGCCAGGGCGGGTGGATACACGCCGCCCGGTGGCACCGGCCAGGCGACCGAGGGATTCGCCGGGGCATGGGCGAACTCATCCGCCACGAATGCCCCGTGAATCCTTTCCGCCGGAAACGAGCCCATCCACCCGACCACCCCGGCGCTGCCGCCCTGCTCGGACACGATGGTCCAGAGCGCCTTGGTCCGGCGGCTAGCGCTGCCGACCGCCCGGGCTTCCCCGGTGGACGGATCGACCTCCGCGAATCCATGGACACCGTGCCGGTCGGGAGGGTGGCCCGTGGCGATCGTGGTCCATAGCATGGGCGACAAATACGGGGCGAAACTGAGCAACTCTCCCGACGTTCCGCGCGCGACCAGCGAGGCGAGGCAGGGCATCAGCCCCACCTCCATGAGCGGCCGGGCGATTTCCCAGTCCGCCCCGTCCCAGCCGACCAAAAGGGTTTTGGGAGGATGCACGGGTTGGTCGTGCTGGCTCAACAAGCCGCCGTTTGTTCAGGCGGCCGTCGCCGAGAGCTTCTGGCGGCGACGCTTCCAGACTGCGGCGGAACCGGCGAGCAGGGCGGCGACCGCCGCGGTGGTGGCTGGCTCGGGGATCGCCGTGATCTGGCCGACCGCGATGCTCGCGCCAGTCGTGTCGTAGGCCCATTCGTTGACCGTGCCGGTGCCTGTGCCAAAGCCGGGAACATTGGTCACGCTCATCCAGCCATACACCGTGGAACCATCCGTCAGGGAAAACCCGTAGTAGTGCTGCCCGGAAGGCACGTCGGCAAACGTGTCCGAAAAGGTGTCTCCATCGCTGATCACGTCATTCAACGACGCCTCTGGAGTAAGCATGGCCCCCGGCTGCGGTTTCAGGTGAACGGTGGAGAGATTGGTTTCGTTGCCCTCATAGACGCTCAGCTGGAAATCGTCCCCGGGATTGATCGCGAAAAACTGTGTGCCGGTGACGGGCGTGTTGTTGTAAACGATTTCGGCGGACAACGAACCAGCGGAAGTGAGCATGAAGCCGGCGGTCAGCGGATGAAGCAGACGGGATGTGACCGGGCCGTCGCAGGGACGGGATGGATTGCTCATGCACACTGTTAACAGCTCACTGTCGGCCAATCTCAATCTAAATTCGGCCAAGGCGTTCAGGTAAAGACAACCGGCAGGGTTTTGAGCGGCTTCAGCATGTCGGCACCGGAGGCGAGCGGCGCTTCGTCCTGCCGCATGGGCGGCAGGCGGACAAACTCGCGCAGGGCGATCCCTGCCTTCATTCGCGCCAGACCGGCGCCGAGACAGGCATGCACGCCCTCGCTGAAGGAAAGATGCGGGCAAGGCGTCCGGCCGAGATCGAGCCGGTGCGGGTCGGCGAACACCGCCGGGTCGCGATTGGCCGCCTCGATCATCGCGGAGATTCGTTGCCCGCGTGCGACGGGACGACCGCACACCTCTCCGTCTTCGGCCGCCTCGCGGGTCACCCGCGCGACCGGACTGGTATGGCGCAGCAACTCTTCGACCGCTCCCGCGCCGTCCACCCCGCCTTCCTTCCAACGCACCCGTTCGCCGTCGTTCACTAGCAAGTCCAGCATGGCGCGTCCGAGGAAGGTCGTCGTGGTATCGAGCCCCGCGATGAAAAGGAAAAACATCCGCGTCGCGACGAGACGGTCGTCAAGATCCGGTTCGGTCCGCGCGAAATCCACGATGCGGCCCAGGCCGTCATCGCGCGCCGTCGCCCGCCGTTCGGAGCATAACCCGGCGAGATGGTCGATCGCGAGCGCCACGCGCGAATTGATATCCACCCATTGGTCCGCGTTGATCCTGCGCTCCAGCACGAAGGTCGCGTCCTCCGCGCAATCGGCCAGAAACGTCATTTCGTCGGAGGGCACGCCCAGCCATCCGCCCATGAACCGCAGCGGCACCGCGCGGGCGAAATCGGCGACGAGATCGCCGCCGCCGGCCTTGCGTAGGGCCTCGATCCGCCCGCCCACGATCGATTCGATCATGGGTGCCGATTCTGCCAGCGGGCGTTGGTTCATCACCCGCGACAGAAAGCGGCGCGCCTGGGCATGGCCGGGCGCGGATTGCAGCATCACCGCTTCCTCGGCCAAAAGTCTCAAGGCGGGCAACGGCAGGGCGGTTTCCCGTGAGACGCGGTCTATGGACGCGGCGACATCGGGCGGGCGCAGCGCGGGATGCCTGAGCACCGCCTTCACATCCGCATGACGGGTGACAATCCACTCCTGGACCTGCGGCGCCCAGTGGAATGGTTCCTCGTCGCGCAAACGATCATACACCGCGTGGGCGCGCCCGGAAAAACCGGGGACGGACGGATCGTAGATCAAAGGCGGGCGCAGGGGCATTTCCTGCGAGGGGGAACTGTCGCCATCGCCTTGTCGAGAATGGATCCGCCCGTGGCCGGGCTGGCCGTCTCTCCGACATGAAACCGGAATGGTTGCGGTCAAAGGTATCCGTGAAAATACGCCGAAGGGCCTGGGTGGACTTGGCGTTCTTTGCGTTTCGGAGCTTTGCCCTTTGCGTTAAAGTCTGGTTCTAGGCTCTGTGCTATGGTCTTTGCCATCGGGGCGCTCTTCGGATGATCTCAGGCATGAGCAACCCCATCGAAGAACTGGAAGCCAAATTACGGACGGCCTCGGGTGAGGTGGGGAGGACGGAGCGCCACGTCATCGATCACGTGAAGAAACGTCTGCATGTCAGCCGCGACCTTCGCCGCGAGCTCGAGGAGAACATCACGTTCGGCCAGCGCCTGGCCGACCACGTGGCCGCCATCGGCGGCTCGTGGACGTTCATCCTGATATTCCTCTCGTTCATGGTCGCGTGGATCGTGCTGAACACCGTCCTGCTGGCGCGCATGGGCACGCCGTTCGACCCGTATCCCTACATTTTCCTCAACCTCATCCTCTCCATGGTGGCGGCGTTGCAAGCCCCGGTCATCATGATGTCGCAAAATCGCCATGCCGCGAAGGACCGACTTGCGGCCGAGCACGATTACGAGGTCAACCTGAAGTCCGAGTTGGAGATCCTCGGGTTGCACGCCAAGGTCGACACCCTGCGCGAGCAGCAATGGCTGGAGCTGGTCGAGATGCAAAAAAAGCAAATCCAACTGCTCACCAAACTGCTCGAGGCGCGCCAGCAAGCTTAAGATTCGCCAAAAGCTCGGGGCCGAACGGCGGCATCGCGCTGGTCTGATGAGCGGAAAGCAAACTCAGGCCGTGGGCGTGGACGGTTACTTCTTACGGCTTTGGCAGAGCTTGCAGCTGCTGAGCCCAATCGGTGGGCGGCGGCAGGGTGCCGAGCAGGAGGCGGGTGGCGCCGTCAAGGCCTCCCAGCATGGTCTGTTGAACCGCGACCGCGACCAATCCCGGGGCTGCGGCGGCAGTCATGTTCTGGGGCAGGGTTGCATTGGCCGCGGCTGGATCGTCGAAAGTGAGAGGCGGTGCGGGTGGCTTCTGCAGGTTGTTGGCTGCCGCCAGCGCCCGTTCGGCGATGCGCACTGCCGTGGCGCGGAGGATGCGGTTTTTTGCCATGCCCAGCGTTTCGACACCGAGAAACATTTCGCTCGAATCGTAGGCGGCATAAAAGCGTTCGCTGGTTACGACCGTGTGGTTTTGGGTGGAGCACCAGTCGATGATGGCGAGACAGGCCACACGGTTGTTGGTGAAGGTGAGACCGAAGTGTTGCACCATGACATGGACCGCATGAGAGGGGGTAACGGACGGAGGCAGACTGCGCTCCAACGTGCTGCGCAAAGTTGCTATGTCATCCTCGTTAAACTTGCCCATGTTGATCACGCCGATGGCATGATTGACCGCACCTTCCGCGCGCATGGAAACGTCGGCGACTGCCACCGAGTGGGAGAGCGAGGCCGTTGCCAGAGTTGGATTGAGCGGCATTTTGCGTGCGCTTGTGCCGCCGGTGATACCGCAGCCGGTGAGAGAGATGAGGCCGACGCAGGTGGCGACGATGAGGCAAATGCGGACGATCATGATTTGAAATCGGCTTAGCTTTTGAAACCGGGTAGCTCAGTTAACGGTTATCGGGGACGCGGAAGTGCAAAGTGGCGGTATATTTGCCCTTATGATCAGGCCATAAGACGGACAAGATTTCCGCTATCAATGCTTCTGCATCGGGTTCGCCGTGAGCGGGAACGATGAACTCTACGGAACGGTAAAAACCTTCGGTGGCGAAAGCGGTAACTTGGGTGAACGCGTGCGTTTCTGCCTTAACGCCCGGGCGATGACCTATTGCATCAAGCTGTGGGCGGATTTTGGCAGGCAGTTCAAATACGAGTGGCAAATCGGATTGGGCGTCACCCGGCAGTAATTTGCTTTCAGCCGGGTAGCCGGAAAGCTTGGCAGCTTGGCGGGATTCGAGGGGAATTTCGATGAAACGGATGTTTCCTCCGAGACCGCGCAGGGTGAGTTGGTATTGTGAACCGGGGATCGAAAGGAAGATGTCCTCTGCATTTCCGCCGACGGGAGCGGCGAGCCAGTCATGCACGAGGCTGCGAACCGCCTTTGCATTGGAGAGCGTGCGATCTTCCATGCGAAACTGCTTTTTCCAACGGGCGTTGTCTTCCTCTTGCTTAGCCTTGGAGCGAGCGAGCATGTCGGGCGGCTGCTGATCCGAGACCTTGCGCAGGACGAGCTTGGTATCATGAAGCGTGCCCGTGAGCGTCTGGGTGGCCGAGTCGTAGGTGAATGGCAGAGTGAGTGACGTGCCTCCGCCGGCAATGGTGAGATCGAGGCCGGCATCCGTTTTTTTCCAGAGAGCGTAAGTGGGGATGACGGCGGTGGCGAAGACCGCCTGCCCGTCGGCGCGGAGCATGATGGAAACGGTTTTGAATTCGCTCTCGCCGTTGCTCCACGTGCCGGGAAATTCGACGGCTGCGACGGCGACTCCTGTAAGGATTAGGAGAAGAAAATGACGGAGGAAGATAAGCATTGTAGCAAGGTAGAGCAGGGCAGGTTGAACAATCTTTAGGGTGCAGTGGAGCTGCCGAGTGACAGTGTTGCATTTCCTTCTAGACGTGAACGCCAGAGCGTGCCCGTGAATCCTATACGTTTAGCCATTAGGATGTAGATACCAGCGGTGATGCGGGAATAGGCGTTGAAGACCATGTCTGGTTCGCGCTCTTCGCTTGGATGTGGGTCAAAACCGTGTGCGAGGTTGTTTCGATATTCGTAATACGAATCCCTTACTTGGTCGAACCAACCACTCCAAGGGAGCCCCGTTTTCATTATGGAATCTTCCCACTTCGCCAGCGAATCCAGCCTGTCCAAGTTCAGGTTCCGCTTCGCCACACCTTCAAGCACACTACATAAGGTCAACAGTCGCACTTCAAAGGCCGCGCCTTTGCGGCAGGCTTCTCGCATGAGCCAGAGGGCACGACGGTAATAGTCGGCTTCTTCGCTTCCGGTGGCGAAAAACTCCGTGGCTGTATCAAACAACTGGGCGGCGTTGTTTTCTAAAATAGAGACATGCGTCGGTTCCAGACAGTCCCTTTGGCAATCAGTCGGAGCCTTGAGCCAGCGCTCTATCAGCTTTCCATCATGCCAGTGAGAGTAATAGTAGGGCCAGGGATTACACGAGTGCAGCAGGCCAACCGCAGCTGCGAGCGCCTCGAACACTCTCTTTATTGGAATAGTCGCCGCACTAGGACGATGTGTCCGCCTATAGCCGATGGCCAAATCTCCTTCTTCGGTCTGCTCCAAACAGTATTCGCCTCCGAGAATTTTTCCGGTAAAGCACCTAGTATCGCCGCTGAACCCGTCGTGACGATGAAATGGGTGCTTAGTCGTGGTTGTTCCCCCAGAATTTATCAACTTTAGTTTCACGTTCGGGATCAACGCTGAAAACCCCTCTTCCACATCTTCGGACAATACCGGAGATTCGTCGGGTTTGATGACACCTAGAGCCAACTGCTCCGCCCTTCGTTCGGCCGGTGTCAGGCCTTCGGTGCCCATAGGTAAAATGGTTAATTTGTGAAATGCTACTTCACGATGAGTCACTGCACCTCCGCGGTTCACGAAGTTTGACGATTCGTCTGAAAAACGCGGCACCACGTCCTCGAGCCGGACCGGGACACCTTTGTCAGTTAGTGCATGGATAACCAAATAATCAGTGGACGTGAGGACGCGTCCCGAGGCATCGCGGGCGAAGAGGGAAAGTAAGACAGGTGACAGCTTCATCGGCTCCGAAGCCCGGAGTTTCAAAATAAGCCTATGATCCTGAAGAAGAATAAATGCTGGAACGCCCAAAGGAACCGGAGCCACGTTTGGCAGCAGGAGTTCCGCATGATCTAGATCAATCCGTGTCGTTCCGCTGCGGAAACACTTACGAAGCTCGTCGAGTGCGCTCATGCTTGAAAGTGAATCTTGTGGGGTGTGCAAACGACTAGCGCAACGATGGTTTCTATCTAGCAGCTAGTTACTTGGTAGTTATAGTAGACGAGGCTTGGAGCTGGTTGCTAAAAGCTGTGAGCGACGCTTCCCTTGATGCTTTCCACCCACACGCTCCGGCAGCTTGGTTATGCCGAGGGGTATCTGGCGCTGGGGATGAAGGCGCAGGCGGCCGGAGGCTCTCTCGCGGATCGCCACGGTGCCGGTCCACTGGACTCATTAAGAGAGGGCGAGTCATCTTACCCGCATGGCGGGATTCTGCGTTGTCTGACGAATCCAACGGGGTGAGGCTGAGTCGGTGATCTCTGAGATTTGCTTCCGCAGTCTGCAAAAACTGCCTCCACAGGCGCGCACCGTAACGTCCATCGCCATTTTCGGCCTGATGGCGGGCTTGATCGCGGTGGCTTTTCATGCGGCCATCCAGCTCATCTACGTGCACGGCATCGTTGCCGTGAGTCATGGTTCGCGAACGGAATTTCTAGTCGGGAGTTTTCTCATTGTGGCGACGACCGCCGCCATCGCGGGCTGGTTGCTCACCCGCTTTTGCACGGACGCGGCCGGCAGCGGCATTCCCCAGGTCAAACTGGCTTTCTGGCGGGATTTCGGCGTCATCCCGTGGCGGGTGGTGTGGGTGAAATTCATCGGCGGTGCGTTGAGCGTTGGCGGAGGGAGCAGTCTGGGGCGGGAAGGGCCTTCGGTACAGCTTGCCGCCGGACTGGCTTCCAACCTTTCGGGAATGTTGGGCACACCGAAGCATCTGCGCCGCACGGCGTCGGCATCGGGTGCGGCGGCGGGATTGGCGGCGGCGTTCAATACGCCCATCGCGGCGGTTACCTTCGTGCTGGAGGAAATCATCGGGGATTTGAACAGCCGGACGCTGGGCAGCGTGCTGCTGGCCTCGGTCATCGGCGCCTTGGTGGCGCAGGGACTGCTCGGCGCCCAACCGGCTTTCACGCTGCAAAGCGCGGGCGCGCCGCAATGGCTGGGATATGTGCTCACTCCGGTCGTGGCGGCGGTGGCGACGCTCGCGGGCTGCTGGTTTCAGAAGGCGGCGCTTGGCCTGCGCGCGCGCAACAAGCGTCCCCATCGGCTGCCCGCATGGTCGCGGGTGATGCTGGGCGGAATCGCGGCGTGGGCGATCGGCGCGGGGGTGTTTATCGGGACCGGGCATCTGGGCGTGTTCAGCCTCGGCTATGAAGACCTGTCGTCGGCGCTCAATGGCAGCATGGTCTGGCATCTCGCGATTCTGCTGCTCGTGGCCAAGCTGGCGGCGACCGCGATCTGCTACGGCATGGGCGGCTGCGGCGGCATCTTTGCACCGACCTTGTTTTTTGGCGGCATGGCGGGCGCGGCGATTTCCGGACTGGTCGGGCTGGTCCTGCCTTTGACCGGCGCCGACCATGTGACGCTCGCGGTGGTCGGAATGTGCGCCTGCTTGGGCGGAGTCGTGCGTGCGCCGGTGACGGGCATCCTGATCGTCTTTGAGATGACCCACGAATTCGCGCTGGTGCCCGCCCTGATCATCGCCGCGCTGGTAAGCCAGGCAATCAGCCGCTGGATCAACAAGGAGAACTTCTACGACGAAGTGCTCGCCCAGGACGGGCAGCACGTCGAACGCATCGTGCCTCCGCGCAGCCTGCGCACCTGGATGGAGCTGCCGGCGGTGCGGGTCGCCAATTTTTTCCCGGTGGTGGCGGATGACTTCTCGGTCGAGGCGCTGCGCACCTTGCTGGCCGCGCACCGCCATGAACGTTTTCCCGTGGTGAAGGAGGGCAGGTTGCAAGGCGTGATTGACCGGCGCACGGCGGATGCAGCCCTGAAGGCCGGCCTGCTTCCCGCCGTGGAGCCGGCCGCAATCTGTCTGGCCGAAACTCCGTTGCGAGAGGTGCAGGCGCGCCTGATCGAATCGCCCGGTCAACTGGCGGTGTTGGTGGACAAGGAGGGCCCGGACGGAAAAGTGACGGGCCTGGTCACGCTGCATGATCTGCTTCGGGCCGAGATGCTGTTCGCCCGCGATCAGCAGGAGTGATTCATGGAACTTCGCAGGATCCGCGACTGACGACTGGTTGTTCAAAAGCCCGCCGTCCCTTTTCCTTATTCATATGCCGAAGCCATTCACACCAGGCCGCCCGTATTGGTGGCAATGCCTCACGGTGCTCTCGCTCGACGCGCCGCTCGTCGCCGTCGTGTGGCAGGCGCTCTTTGCGCGCGTGCTGCGAGTTGATCTCCCCTGGTATCAGCCTCTGCTATTGGGACTCGCCGTGTGGGTTGTTTATGTTGCCGATCGTTGGATCGAGGGCTGGCGGCTGTCACCCGAGAGGGTGAAAACCCAGCGGCATCACTTCTACATATCGTGGCGCTGGTCGGTTTTCTGGCTTGGGCTCGCGGTCATTCTGGCCGCCCTCGGCATCGCCGCCGTTTGCCTGCCTACGCGAGAATGGGCCGCCAGCGTGGTCTTGGCGGTGCCAACGGGCATCTATCTGTTGTCCCACCAGCTCCTGCATCGTCATCATCCCTGGCGCGTGCCCAAGGAATTCTGCATCGCCGCGATTTTTCCGCTCGGCACCGCGCTTGGTCCGGTTGCGGCCGCTCTTCCGGGGGGAATCAATTGGCATTTTATAGGGGAGGCTTTCGACGGACGGTTGGCGGCCCTTTGGCTGCCGCTGGGACTTTTCGGACTGCTCTGCCTGGCCAACCTCGCGCTTATCTCCGCCTGGGAAGCCGAGGTTGATGTGAGTCACGGACAAACCTCAATCGCCCTGCAGTTTCCGCGCGGCGTGCCGCTTATCCATGCGTTGCCGTGGTTGCTGCTGGCGGCGGGTCTCGGCGTTGCCGTTGGGAGCGGTGGCGTTGAGCGGATAGCCGGACTTTGCTTGGCGGCGAGCGCCGCGCTGCTCGTAGCCCTCGACTATCTCGAGCCCCGGATCGGACGACAGGCCGCCCGCGCTTTTGTTGATCTCGCGCTGCTTACGCCCGCCGTGGGGTTACTCTTCGCATGACCTCGCGCGAAAAAACTTTCGACCGGCTCGCACGGCCTTACCGGATGCTGGAGTGGATCGCCTTTGGGCCCCTGCTGGAAAATGCGCGGTTCCGCCATCTCGACCAGCTGCGCGACTGCAAACGCATCCTGCTGCTTGGAGATGGCGACGGCCGTGTGCTTGCCCGCGTCCTTGTGATCGCGCCCGGCGCGCTGATTGATTCACTCGATCTCAGCGAAGGCATGCTGGTTCGCGCCTCAAGGCGACTGTCGACGGAGGACCGTGCGCGTGTGCGCTTTCATCGTAAGGACGCCCTGATCGAGGACTATCCTGCCGCAACCTATGATGCGGTCGTCACGTTTTTCTTTCTCGATTGCTTCACGGACGCTCAAGTCGCGGCGCTGATCGTGCGCATCAAGCCGGCACTGATTCCGGGCGCGAAGTGGCTCTTTGCCGATTTCGCCGAACCTGCGCGCGGCTGTATGCGCTGGCGGGCGAAAGCGTGGTTATGGGTGATGTATCTGTTTTTTCAGTGGCAGACCGGTCTGGCCGTTCGACGCCTTCCCGACTCCGAGGGCAGTTTGGTTCAGGCGGGATTTGAGCGGTTGGAAACAACCCTGTTCCAACATGGATTTGTTCGCAGTGCGGTTTTCCGCGCCTCTCCCGCTTGTCTTACGGCAGGCAGAGCGTGAGCATGGAGGGCTTCATGACTCTCTCCATCCATACCAAGAGACAATTGGGCTATGCTCAGGGCTATTTGGAGTTGGAGATGCTGGATGCAGCGGCGGAGGCGCTTTCGCAGATCACCGAGGGGGAGCGGGCGGCGTCTCCCGTCTTGGTGGTATCGCTGGCGGTGCATACTGAGCGGGGCGATTGGGCCAAGGCGGCGGCGGTCGGGGCGATTCTGTGCGAGCGCGAGCCCGGTGAGGCCTGGCATTGGATTCAGTGGGCCTATGCGGTGCGTCGGAGCACGTCGCTGGCGGCGGCCAAGGATATCCTGATGCGCGGGGTGGCGTTGCATCCGCGGGAGGCGATCTTTCACTTCAACCTCGCGTGCTACGAGGCGCAGCTCGGCCGGCTCGACGATGCGCGCGTGTTGCTGGAGACGGCCTGTGCGCTCGACGCGAGCTACGTCGAGATGGGAAGGACGGATGAGGATCTCGCGCCGCTGCGGGGTGGGCAGGTTGAAAGTTGAGTGATGAGAGTTGAGAGACGGAGGGACGGTGGTAGAAGCGGGGATGCCCCTTTATCGGTTTCTGGTTTGTCTCGTCGTGCTCAGCCTCGTCGCTGGCTCCGTGCGCGGGCAGGAGGTCGTGAACAAAGACTTCGACGGGTTCCTCGACGGACCGGGGCAATTCACCGACATCCCCGGGCATGGCCGCGTGTGGCAGGTCACTAACGACTCCGCTCAGAAATCGGCGATCCGCTCGCTCCCGCTGCCGGTTGAAGCCATCCATGGACGTCCCATCTTGGTGAACGCCGATATTCTCGCCGACCAGGTTTCCGTAAAGCCGCTCATGTGGAATGGCATCAAACTCATGGCGCATATCGAATACCCCGGCGGCGAGGAGTGGCCGCAGGCCGATATCCCGGTGGGGACGTATGACTGGCGGCACACGTTTGTCCGCTTCCAGATTCCCGGCAACGCGACGGTGGTCACGCTCATCCTCGGCTTGGAGAAAGTCACGGGCACGGTGAAGTTCTCCGGGCTCACGGTCACGCTGGAGGACAAGTTCGTGCAGGCGCCGCCAGCTCTGGCGGGCCAACCACTCTTCAAGGGGCACGATCTTCCACGACTGCGCGGCGCGATGGTGCCCACCACGATATCGGAGGCAGACCTCGACCACTTCACGGAGCAGTGGAACGGCAACCTCATCCGTTGGCAGCTCGTGCGCTTCTACTCGAAGGGCGACGAGGTCGGTTTCGCCGGGTATGACCAGTGGCTCGACGGACTGCTGGAGAAGACTGACCTCGTGGTGGCGTGGGCGGCCAGGCGGCGCATCAAGGTCGTGCTCGATCTGCATTCACCGCCGGGCGGGAAGTTTCTCGCGGGCGGCTACGTGGGGGCCAACGGCGGGTTGTTCACCGATCCGAAGGCGCAGAAGCATTTCAGCGAGATATGGCGGAAGATGGCGAAGCGTTATCGTGGCAACGCCACGATCTGGGGTTTTGATCTGGTGAACGAGCCGGTGGACGACGGGACCGCGCCGGGTTGCATGAACTGGCAGGCGCTGGCGCTTGCGGCGGGGCGGGCGGTGCGCGAGATCGATCCGCAGCGGACGCTCATCATCGAGCCGCCGAAATGGGGCGGCGCGGGCGGGTTCACGTATTTCAACCCGCTGCCGCTGGAGCGCGTGGTTTACAGTTTCCACATGTATGAGCCGATCCGGTTCACCCACCAGAAGGTGTTTCATCATGACGAGAGCGTGGTGGCTTATCCGGGAGTGATCGACGGGCAGGAGTGGAATCGCACGGCGCTCGTGAAGACCATGCAGCCGGCGATCGATTTCGCGTCACGTTATCGCGTTCACCTGTATGTCGGAGAGTTTTCGGCGATCCGCTGGGCGCCCGGCGCGGAGAAATACTTGGCCGACGTAACGGATATCTTCGAGGAGCACGGCTGGGACTGGTCGTATCACGCCTACCGCGAGTGGCCGGGCTGGAGCCTGGAATACGGCACCGACCAGCAGGACACCAAGCCGTCGGAGAAACCAACCGCGCGCTTTGCGGCGATGGAAAAGTGGTGGCAGCAGAACGCGAAGACCGGCGCGGGGCGATGAGATGGAAGGCCGAAACAGGCAATCTTCCGATCTATGCCTGCGTCGGCTCGTTTGGGAAGGAGCCTGTTTCCAGAAAACGTATGGTAAGACGAATCGTCTGGGGATTTCGCATCAGGTATGGATGCGTCGCATGCACCACGGCTTGTTCTGTCATGCCGGCGACCTTTGTTCGCTCGATGGACACTTTGCCGTCGTCTTTGCCCGGAATCATCAGGCTGTTGATCCAGTTGATGGACCGGTCTCCGGCAATCACGCCGAGCGGGAAATGCACAGGCCCAAGTTTTGCGGGCGTATCGGTGGCCGCCGTGCCGAGCTCGCCGCCGGCGGGTCCGTTGATGGCACGGAACAAGGGAAGTCCTCGGAGGTGATCGACCACTTCGCTGCCTTGATTGGGCGGGCCGAGCATGACCACCCGGCCCAGCCGTGGGTCGGCATGGCGGTCGAAATAGCTGCGCACCAGGATGCCGCCCATGGAGTGCGTCACGAAGTGAATCTGCGTGCAGCCGGCGAGGGCTGGATCGGAGAGGGCTTTCGTGATCGCGTCGTCGGCCAGTTTTCCGATCGGGGCGGTGCGCGAGGGATAATCGACGTTGAGCACGGTGTAGCCTTCCGTTTGCAGGGCCGCCGCCATTTTGGACATGCTCGCATTTGTGCGGCACATGCCATGAAGAAGAATCACGCCTTCGGTTGCATGTGTGGTGCACGGAAGAAGCATGATCAGGGAAATGAAGATGAGAGAGCGCACGGTAAATTCATTTCTCAACCTGAGCCGATCAACCAGCCGGCGGCGAAGACGAGGAGGCCGCCGACTACGATCTGGAAGATGGCGGAGAGCAGCGGGGTGTCCATGTAACGTTTGCGCACCCAGGCGATCACGCCGAGCTCCACCACGACCACGATGGTGGCGAGCGTCGTCGCGAGGTGGAAATCTTTCAGCAGGTAGGGCAGGGTGTGGCCGAGGCCGCCGAGCATGGTCATGAGGCCGCAGACGACTCCGCGAACCCAAGGCGTGCCACGTCCGCTGAGTTTGCCGTCGTCGGAGAGCGCCTCCGCGAAACCCATGCTGATGCCTGCGCCAACCGAGGCGGCGAGGCCGACCTTGAACGTGTCGAGCGTGTTGCCCGTAGCGAAGGCCGCCGCGAAGAGCGGCGCGAGGGTGGACACCGAGCCATCCATGAGGCCGGCGAGCCCGGGTTGGACGAAGCGCAGGACGAAGAGGCGTTTCGCGGCGAGGTGTTCTTCGCGGAGTTTGCCGTCGGCGGTCTGTTCGTCGTCGATTTTTTCGGCGGTGGCTTCGTGTTTCTGTTCTTCCTGGGCGAGGTCGTTGAGGAGCTGGCGGATGCCGGCGTCGGCCGTGCGTTGGGCGGCCTGCTCGTAGAAGCGGCGTGCCTCGATTTCCATGAGGGCGGTCTCGCCGCGGGCGAGCTCGGGACGGAGGGTGCGGTTGACCCACGAGGGATGGCGCTTGATGAAGCCTTGCACATCCTGACGGCGGATGAGGGGGATGTGTTCGCCGAATTTCTGGCGATAAAGCTCGGTCAGCCGGTGGCGATGGCCGTCTTCCTCGGCGGCCATCTTCGTAAAGAGTTCCGTCGAGGCGGGGAAGTGGGCGCGCAGGGCCTCGGCAAAATCACGGTAGATGCGGCTGTCCTCTTCTTCGGCAGTGATCGCCAGGGCCAGAATCTGAGCCTCGTTCAGGTCATGAAAGTGCATGATGGGCGATGGCATAGCCACCGTCCGTCCGGACTGCGAACCGATTCATGCGCGGCGCCGTTCAGCCCTTGGGCTTTCGAAGCGGTTTCAAACCGGGCGGCTGCGGACGGTTGAAGGCCTGCTGCGCGTGGTCGAGCTGGGTGAGCGCGGTTTTCACTGCGGCGGCGGCCTCGGGCGAGTAACTGCGGACGTCATCGGCGATGGTGGCAAGGGTCACACGAATGATCTGCAAATCCTCATCGAGGACTTGCCGGTTGAGCGGGGAGTCGGGGTCCATAAGCAAACCTTGGACGCGAATTTGCGCCGGTGGTTTCAAGGTATTTCCAACTCTGCACAGGAGAGGGGAATCGGCGCGGGAAGCCGGTGCTTCCCGCCGATCGCCTCAAGGGCATGGAGAAATCCGGCGCGTTATTTCGCAGGCGCCGCAGATGTGGCGGCGGCCGGGACATACTGGTCGATGACCGGCTGGATGGCGTCGGCCCAGATTTGGTAGCCCTTCGCGTTCGGGTGCAGGAAGTCGGGCATGATGTCGGGGCTCAGGGTGCCGTCGGCGCTCAGGAACTTTGCGCCAAAATCAATGAAGACGATTTTTTTGCCGTCGTGGAGCTTGGCGATGATTTCGTTGATGGCCTTGATGCGGGCGCGCAAGGGGTCATCGGCCTTCTGTCCTCGGGGGAAGATGGCCTGCAGCAGGACGACGGCGTCGGGGCAGCGTGTGCGGTAGTCCTGGACGATGGCGGCAACGCCCTCGGCGATTTGCTCGTTGGTGTTGGCGGAGAGGTTGTTGGTGCCGATCATGAGGGCGATCAGCGAGGGCTTGAGGTTATCGACCTGGCCGTTGGCGAGGCGCCAGAGGACGTGCTGGGTGCGGTCGCCGGAGATGCCGAAATCAAATGCGCCGAACCGGGCGTAGTGCTGGCCCCAGACATCCTTGCCCTTGGTCTGCCAGCCGTCGGTGATGGAGTCGCCGTCGAAGACCAGCTTGATGGACGAGGCGGTTGCTTGGGCGCGGTCGTTGGTGGCCTTGACGCGCTGGACCCAATCGAGCTTGGGGGCGGCGACGGCGGCAGAGTTGACGCCGGCGGGCGTTGGCGGAGGGAGGAGCTCGGTGAGTGACCACTTGTCGGGAGCGGCATGGACAAGGGTCGCAGTGGCGAAGACGAGGGAGGCGAGGCAGGTTTGGAGTTTCATGGGAAAAACGGTTTCGAGAGTCTGAAATCAGGGTGAAATTTACAATAGCCTTGTTGCCTTCGGTGCAGGTGGGTAGCCCTCACGCATGACGCCGACGCGACAGGGTTCATTCCATATTTTTCGCTTCAAAGGCATCGATGTGTATCTGCATTGGTCCTGGTTTCTCGTCGCGGTCTATCAGATATCGATGCGCGGCAATTCGTATTCGTCGCCAGCCTGGAAGGTGCTGGAATACCTCGCGCTCTTCCTGATCGTCCTGATGCACGAGTTCGGCCATGCGCTGGCCTGCCGGCAGGTGGGCGGAACCGCCGACCAGATCGTGCTGTGGCCGCTTGGTGGTGTCGCCTATGTCAACGCTCCTCAGCGCCCGGGCGCCACCCTCTGGAGCATCGCGGCCGGACCGCTGGTCAACGTCGCTCTCGTGCCGGTGTTCTGGGTGCTGATCGCCCTCGGGCAGGCCAACGGCTGGAAGCAAAGCCATCACGATCTCTACCTGTTTCTGGGCATGATGGCGTTCATCAACAAGTGGCTGCTCATCTTTAATATCATGCCCGTTTACCCACTCGACGGCGGGCAGATCCTGCGCTCGCTGCTGTGGTATCCGCTGGGCCGGGCGAAAAGCCTGCTGGTCGCGACCGTCGTGGGCTTCCTCGGTGGCGCCGGGTTCATCTGGCTGCTGTTGAGCGATACGGAAGGCTCGAATCCCACCGATTTCATCTGGCCGCTGGCGCTGGTCGGCTTTCTCCTCGTGAACTGCTGGGCGGGCTTCAAGCAGGCGCGCGCGTTGCAAAAGATCGCCAAGCTCCCGCGCCACGCCGATTTCAGCTGCCCTTCGTGCAAGGCCGCGCCTCCCGCCGGCCAGTATTGGGGCTGCGGACAATGCGGAAAGCCGTTCGACATCTTTGCCGCCGGCGGCGCGTGTCCGCATTGCGGCGCGGCGCATGACATGGCAACGTGCGTGGACTGCGGCAGTCGCCATGCCCTTGCCGGTTGGAAACATCCGGAGCTTTGACTCCGCCTTGTTTTCCCCTCAATCCATGCGCATCGTGCTTTTAATGAGACTCGCGAAACTTCTCGGGCTTGGATTGGCCATCGTCGCCGTGATGGGGCTCGAGGGATGCGCATCGAAGCCGGGTAAATCCACCTATCAGGTCCAGGAGACCGGACGTGCCCCCCGTTTGTATCACCCGCTCAGCGTGAAGAATTCCTGCTTCGTCGAGTCCGTTTATTTTTGTGATTTCTACGACGCGAGGAGAGTGGACGGCGCGGATGGCTGGGCGAAGGTGTTGGAATGGGGCGACCGGCAAAACGACTTCACGATCCGCGGCGGACACGCGGTCTCGGTCTATCAGTTGAAGAATGAGCTTTGGGTCTACGACATCAATCAAGGCTTCCTGTCCCTCTCGCCACCGGTGGACAAGAAGCTCGATCTGACTTTGGTCACACCGCAGATTTTCAAGCGTTACCCTGGCATGAATCCCGCTCGAGTCCGCTATGTGGACGAGCTGCCGCAGTCTCCGGAGAAAAACGCCCCTGCTTACAGCATCACGGCCGCGACGACCCAGGAACTGCATGATGCGTTGAAGGTGGCGACCGAGCTTGGTCGGTTCCGTCCGGTGAGGGTGGTGGAGTTCATCGCGCCCGTGGACTCCTATCTGCGTCCCTGCGCGGCGACGGTGTTCAAATATGGCGGCAGGGTGTGCCTTTACTCGCCCATGTCCGGCACCCGTCAGGTGGACGCACCCTTGGCGTCCATAGACAACCTGGCACAGATGCAGCAATTCGTGAAATCTGCATTTCCGAATGCGCAGGATGTGAAATGGTTCCAGCCGGCCAGGGGCGCGGTCCTTCACTGAGCGCGCGTCATGCCAGCGCCGCTCCCGGTCATCGCGCATGTTGATGCCGACGCTTTCTTCGTGTCAGTCGAGCTGGCGTTGCGCCCCGAACTGCGCGGCAAAAAAGTCGCCGTGGGCGGACGTGAACGCGGGATTATTTCCTCGGCCAGCTACGAGGCGCGCGCCTGCGGCGTTTACACGCCGATGCCGACCACCCGGGCGCTGGCGGTGTGCCCCGGCCTGATCCTGCTGCCGCACGAAGGCGACTACGGCGGAGTCTCGCGAAAGATGTTCGATCTGTGTGAAACGCTTACTCCCTACGTGCAGCGCAACTCCATCGACGAGGGTTACCTCGATCTAAAGCCGTGTGGTTTCAAATCCGCCGACGAAGTCGAAGCGGCGGTGCGCGGCCTGCAGGCGCGCATCTGGGCTGAGCTTCAGATTCCCGTCTCGATGGGGCTCGCGACCAACAAGCTCGTTGCCCAGATCGCCTCGAAACTGCGCAAACCGCGTGGCTTCGTGGTCGTGAAGCCCGGGGACGAGGCGGCGTTTCTCGCGCCGCTCGACATCGGCAAGCTTCCCGGTGTCGGCACGAAGACGGAAACTACGTTGCAGACGCACGGCATCTGGAAAGTCCGCGATCTCTTCACCAAAAACGAGCGTGAACTGGAATCGGTGTTGGGCCGCGACTGGGCATCGTTTCGGGCGATGGCGCGCGGTGAGGACGACCGGCCCGTCGAGACGGAACACGAGGACGCAAAAAGCTACTCGCAGCAGGAAACCTTTGCGAAGGACGTGGGTGATTTTGCCGAGATCGAGCGGACAGTGAAGGGCATGATCGATGCGCTGCTGCCGGCCATCCGCGCGGACTGCAAACGAGTGCGCACGATGACGGTCAAGGTGCGCTACGGGGATTTCACGCAGGAGACCGCCGGTAAAAGCCTGCCCGAAGCCAGCGATCTGGAGCAGCCCTTTTATCCGCTGGTGGGAGTCCTGCTCAGGCAGGCGTGGTCGAAGCAACGTCCGCTGCGATTGGTGAGCGTGAGATTTTCCGGTGTCGAGGACGGCGCGCGTCAGTTGGATATGTTTGCCCAGACCGACGAGAAGCGCCGCAAGCTCGCCGTCGTGCTGGACCAGATGAACCACGGCGGAAAAACCGCGCGAGTTAAGCACGGCCACCAACTGCCGCCGAAGAAAGGGTAGGGCGTGGTTTGCCGTCTGTGCGCCTGGCAGACTTTAGTGTCAGTAGCTCAAGTGCTCTTGAGCATTGAGGAGGGGCGTCTGATCTGCGTGGATGCTGAGAGCCGGTCATCTTTACCATTGGAAAAATGAACACCATGAAATCCATCGCCTTGCTGCTCGCGCTTTCCACGGGGCTTTCCTTATACGCCGAGCCACCCGGAGCCACTGATTTGGTTCCCCGTTCCGACAGTCCGGCGAAGGAAAAGGCTAAAATACCCGAAAGCGACACCACGGAGACGGTTACATTCAAGGAATCCCCACCGGCAGGCGCTTCCGCCGAAAAACCCGCGGAGGGAAACAATCTCTTTGGCAATGGGAATGCCTTGCTGCCCACCGCCATTGGCAAGGCCAAGCCCTACGTCCTTGAAATCTTATACGGAGAGGTAAGCAAACCCATTGAGCCGCTCTTCGGGGGCTCATCGTTGGTTCCGAGTGCGGAATTTCATGCCCAGGCGAAGGGACTGTCGATTTCGATGGCTCCGAGCGACCAAGGAAAGATTTCAAGCGAGGGAGCGACCGTCGTTTATCATGTCGAGCAAGCGGGAAATAAAAACGACACCTTTTGGGTCTACACCATTGTCAGCATACCTGCCGTCGAAAAAGGGGAGCTGAAAACACGCCTGATTATCAATAAGGACGAGTGGAATGTGTTTGGCGGTCCGACCAGGACTTTGGGCAATGGAACCAAAAGCTATTTTTATTGGGCCATCCGCATCAACACGGAGCTCAACAAGTTTCCCCCGGGTTCGACTGACGGTTGAGTCGAATAGGGGAGGCGACGGCGCCTCTGTGGGCTGCACGAAACGAAAGCGTTTGGTTTTCTCACGGTTTCGTGTCCCCTTGAAGGCACTCATGACATCATCGGAACTTCTCTCACGTATTGAAGCCGGCAAGCGCGCGGTGCTCGCCCAGACCGGGCTCATGCATCGCGATTTCGGCCACGTGAAGAGCGAGTGGAAATACGACGGCACCCGCGTCACTGCGGCTGACGTCGCCATCTCGGAAGGCATCTTTCGCGAGCTGGGCGCGCAGTTTGACGACGATTATTTCAGTGAGGAGCTGGCCGTCACCGAGGAACCTATCCCGCTGACGAAGCGGTTCACCTGGGTGCTTGATCCGATCGACGGGACCAACAACTACGCGACGGGGATTCCTTACTGCGCGATCTCGCTGGCGCTGCTGGAGAACGGCATGCCTGTCTATGGTATCGTCTATGACATGGCGCGCCGCGTCCTGATCCACGGCGGTCCGGGCTTCGGCGTGTGGGATGGCGATCATGTGGCGAGGGTGAAGGAAGGCGCCCCGGACGCGCAGAGCATGCTCGGGTTTCACAGTCCCCACGATAAAGTCTTCGCGCAGCATGCGGCGGTTTTAGTGGAAAATTTCAAGATACGCGGACTCGGCAGCAGCACGCTGCATCTCGCTTACGTCGCGGTTGGCCTGCTTCAAGGCACGGTTGATCACAACGTGCGCATCTGGGACATCGCGGCGGCGGTGCCGTTGGTATGGGCGGCGGGCGGCGAGGTTCAGTTTCTCAATGGCGGGCAGTTTCCGATGAAGCTGTTCAACCTGAAGATGGACCGCATTCAGTTTGTCGCGGGCAACGCCATCGTGTGCGCGAAGTTGCGCGCGCTGCTTAATGCGTAGCGCCGCTCTCTCAGGAAAGGCGGCGGCGAAGGACCGCGACGCCCAGCATGACGCCGCCGGCCATGAGCGCGAAGGCGGATGGCTCGGGGACTGAAGTCACGTTGCGGATCTGAAAAGCGTTGAGCGCGATCTGGTCACCACCGGTCGTGCTGAAGATAATCCCCTGAGTCGCCAGGCTGGCGGTAAAGGTACCGATCGCAAACTGGCCCAGTCCGCCGACCGCATTGGTGGTGTTGCCGTCAAGGCTCACGCTGTTGACCGCGGAGGCTCCGGTGGTGAGCGAGTAGGTGTTTGAGCTGTCGTTGACCCAGATTTGAACCGCGTAGGTCTGGCCCACGGTCAGACCGGTAAAAATCAGATTGAAGGGCGAACCCGAGGTGGCGTCGCCAAAACTTCCGAGCAGATCCTGGTAGGACGACGAAAGGGTGTTGAAGGGGGCGGAGCCGGGCGTCGCGGCCGAGTTTGTCGCACCAAAGGCGGATGCCCCCGACGAAACCGAGTAGCCGCCGAAACTCACGAAGGCGCTGCCGTTGGTCGGGAAGGCGACCCCGGTAAACGTGATGCCCCCGACCGTGACGTCGGAGACCCCGGTTGTCCCGAAATTGTAGGCCGCCACAAACGTGCCGCTGGTGCTGATGTCGCTGTCACCGCTGATGGCGGACGCAGAGCCCCAGGTGATCGCGGCCGGAGACAAGCCGCCCGCGTGGACAGTCGAGATGGAGGCCAGGACGGTGAGGGCCAGCAGGCTGGCGCGGATGGGAACCGTGGATGCTTTCATGGGCGATTTAGTTTCGTGAGAGAGTCTTCGATACAGCTAAAAACGATGAACTAAATCTCAACAGCTTAATGCATTTTCAATGAAAAAGCAGGGGGACTGATGTAGACACAAAAAACGGCGACCGGTGAAGGTCGCCGCTTTTCGAAACTCAGACCGTGTAGGTCTGCAACGGCACTGGATCAAGGACCTTGGCGTTGGGCATCTTGATGGCCAGCTGCTCCGCGAACCAGGCGCGGGCGGGCGGATCGCCGTGCGTGAGGATGACGGCGCGGGCATGGCTCTGAATGGCGAATTCCAACAGCTCCTCGCGGTCGGCGTGACCGCTGAGTTCGTAGCGCTCGACGCGGGCGCTGACCGTGGTCTTCACGTTGGCCGTGGCGAAGAGGAACTCGTCGCCATGCTTCGCCTGCAGGAGGTGGCCGCCGGGTGTATCGGGATCGCAGTAGCCCACGAAGCCGATGGTGTTGCGCGCACTGCCGAGAAGACCGGAGGCGAGCGTGTAGCTGGGGGTGCGCTCGACGAGCATGCCCGAGCTGATGATGTAGAGGGCGTTTTGCTTCGGATCCTCGCCGGCGACGAGCTTGCGCGGGGCGGGCTTGATCTTGAGCTCCTTGATGACGCTGCGGCTGAACTGCACGTCCTTCGTCTTTCGGGAGATTTCGTCGAAGTAGTCGGCGAGGTCCATGCCGAGGCCGGCGGCGAAGATGGGGCACTCGACGAGGCGGCCGAACTTGCGGGCGTCGTGAAGGATGGAGAGCACTTCCTGCATGCGCCCGAGGGCGAACACCGGGAGGAGGAACGAGCCGCCGCGCTGGATGGTGTCGTTGATCGAGGTGATCAGGCGGTTGACCTCGTTGATGCGCTCCTTGCCGATCGGACGCTCGGTGGTGCCGCGGGTGGTCTCGATGCAGACGGTGTCAAAGTGGCCGGACGGGAACTGGGCGCCGAGGAGCGTGCGCTGGTTTTCGAAGAGGACGTCGCCGCTGAAGAAGAAGTGGCGGTGCTTGTGGTGGATTTCGACGGCGGCGGCACCGGCGACGTGGCCAGCGCGGTGGAAGAGGATGTCGATCTCGTCATTACCATTGGCGCTGCGGAATTTCTTCACGTGGCCGAAGGACAGGCCGACGATGCGCGGGGCGCACTTGTCGATCTCGTCATGGGTGAAAAGAGGGTAATCGGGAATGTTGGCCTCCTCTTTCTGGCGCATCATCACGTTGGCGGAGTTGTGCAGCATGCGCTCGATGAGCATGCGGCTGGACTGCGTCATGAGGACGGGCGTGTTCGGATGCTGGCGCATCGCGACCGGCAGGCTGCCGATGTGGTCGAGATGGCAATGCGTGATGATGATGAGATCCAGACGGACGTCTTTGATCAACGAAAGGTCGGGCGTGGCCAGACGGCCGGCCATCTTCGGGTTTAACCCGCAGTCGATGAGGATGTTTAGTTCGCCAATCTGCACATACATGGAGTTGGCGCCGATACCGCCGTTGCGGTTCAAATCAATGAGCTTCATTTAGAATCGGTCAGAAGGAAGCACCCCGCGGACGGGCGCAAGCGCAAGTTTACGTTAATAAAAGACGCCGTTATGGAGTCCGGGCGCTTTCAGACGTCGCAGGGGCCCGCCGCGTCGTCCGGCACAATCATTTCAAAAGGGGGCAGGACCACGTGAATGAGGCGGCCGAGATCGTCGACGCCATGGAAACTTCCCCGGACGCGCGCGTTGCAGCCGGTGATGTGGTAGCTGTTGTAGGAGAACTGTTCGCCGGGGGCGAGGCGAGGGGTCTCGCCCACGATCTTGTCACCCTCAATCACGAGCTGTTCGCCGTCGCTGTGCTGCACGACCCACTTGCGGCCGAGGAGGGTGACGGTGTGCTCGGAGCCGTTGTGCAGGGTCACGAAATAAACAAACGCATGCGGCTTGTCCGGCGGCAGCGTCTTGCCCCCGTGGTGATAGACGAGTTTGTCGAGGCGGGCGGTAAGGCCGGGTAATGCGAGCGAAGCGGACACAACGCGTAAGGAACGCAGCACGCGGGCGTTTGCAACCGCGACGTTGCCATGATCGCAGACGAAGCCTCAACGTGGACGGCTCATGACGTTGGCGGACTACTTCGGCGTGTTCCTGCTCGGCCTGCTCGGAAGCGGGCACTGCATCGGCATGTGCGGGCCGTTTGCGCTGGCCGTGTCCGCCGGTTCGGCGAACGCCACCACGATGATCGCCCGCCAGGTGGCCTACCAGATCGGCAAGGCCACGTCCTACCTGTTCATCGGCCTCGTGCTGCTCACCGTGACGGATTTGGTGGATGCGCGTGATCCGCTCTGGCGAATCCAGGACGTGTTGGCCGCCTTCACTGGGACAGTGATGATCGCCGCCGGCCTCGCCTACGCACTGGAGTGGCGGTTGCCTCCCACGCTGGCCAGTTGGTGGCAGGGGAGCGCACTTTGCGGCGCGATGTCCGTCCTGTGGCGCTCGCCCTCGCTTTGGAAAAGTCTGCTCATCGGCTGGCTTAACGGCTTTCTCCCGTGCGGACTTTCGCTCACCGCCATCCTTTATCTGGTCAACTATGGGAAGATCGAGGCGGTCGTCGCCGGTTCGTATGTCTTCGGCCTCGGCACGCTGCCCGGACTGCTGTTGCTGGCCTTCGCCGGACGGAAGATCAGTCTCAACTCCCGTCGCTGGCTCCTGCGTGCGACCGGCGTGGCATTGATCGTCTTCGGCGTGCTCACCGTCCTGCGCGGCAACCCGGCGGTCGAAACGTGGTTTCATCAGCACCTGATGTTTGGCGAGGGCGAGGGCGGGGCGCATGTCCACGCACACTGAGGGCTTGCCACTTAATTTCTCGCGGCGCACAAAACCTTTTCTCTATGCAAAAACTGGCCCTTCTCTCGGTGAGCGACAAAAGCGGTTTGGTGGACTTCGCCACCGCCCTTGTAAATCAACACGGCTACAAGCTGCTCTCGACCGGCGGCACCGCGAAGCTCCTCGCCGAAAAGGGCTTGCCCGTCACCGAGGTCAGCCAGCACACCGGGTTCCCCGAGATGATGGAAGGCCGCGTCAAGACCCTCCACCCCAAGATCCACGGGGGCCTCCTCGCGCGCCGCGACAAGGCCGACCACCTCGCCGCCGCCGCCGCCCACGGCATCGATCTCATCGACCTCGTCGTGGTCAACCTCTACCCGTTCGAGCAGACTGTCGCCAAGAAGGACGTCCACTTCGAGGAGGCCATCGAGAACATCGACATCGGCGGTCCCTCCATGCTGCGCAGCGCCGCCAAGAACCACGAAAGCGTCACCGTGGTCGTCGATCCCGCCGATTACGCCGGCGTGCTCGCCGCCTTCGCCG
>FJVV01000413.1_pt1 | contig 32600 bp, 16 predicted proteins | sample 1011911 | NCBI WGS metagenome assembly FJVV01 (sample SAMEA3912450, study PRJEB9761) | metagenome | biome: forest; material: soil | place: USA | collected 2011-06-22 | depth 0.1 m
GACGCCGAGATCGGCCGCCAGTGGTTCGCGGGCCACTTCCCGCTCGACGGCGGCGAACCCGCCGTCTGGCGCGAGTTCGACCGCCCCTACAACCACGGCCAGTTCAGTCCGGCCGACCCCGACCTTCAACTCATCAACCAGGACTCCGCCATCGATCCGGTCACCGGCGACTCTCCGAACTACGAGAACCGCATGTGGCTTCTCCACCGCTACGGCACGGCGAAACCGATCTTCCCCGACGCGGCCGCCAGCGGCGCCGCCAAGCACGGCCACGAGTGGTGGGCGGACGACGGACGGCACGTATGGTATATCCACTACAATCGAGGCGTCATGCGCGTGGACCCCTTCCGCTCGCCGGCCCAGCCCGAGCTCATCTGGCCCTCGGACACCGTCTCCCACGCCCATGCAAGCGCAGATGAGACAGGCGTGGTTGCCGATTACATCCCCGGCCCGGCCACCGGCATCAACAAAGTCTCCTTTCTCAACCGCCGGACCGGCCGCGAAGCCGTCATCGTGTCCCAGGCGCCCTATCCTCCGGAAGACCTGCGGCGCTACCATGTCCACTCGCATCCCCGGTTCTGCCTGGGCGACCGCTATATTTGTTATACGACCACGGTGCGGGGCCGCGTCGACGTCGCCTTGGTTTCCGTGGATTCGCTGCTTGCCCGGACCGCCTGACGCGCTCCGGGCGGTTCACCGCCCCCCGCATTCTGTCTGTTTACGCAGGCCGGCCTGGCCTTCGTTATGGCCAGTGCAAGGCGGGCGCGTTCATCGGGGGATTTTTGCGAAGCCCGCATGTCGGCAACATGGATATGCGGCCTTCGTGGTGACGAAGCCCTCCCCGATGGCGCGGCGTCTGACGGAGATTACTTCGCCGGCGTCAATTCGCCTTCGTGCCAGGTGCCGGGCGGCAGGATGAGGGCGCCGTCCGCCGAGGTTTGGAGCGGCGTCACGCGACCGGCTTCGGTCCGAGGGCGCGTGACGGTGAAATTCCAGCCGCGGCCCGCGGGAGCCAGCCCGCGCAGGGTCACCGCCAGGCCGTTCATCTCATGGTTCTCCGCGTCCAGCGCCGTGCGGCTGAGGATGAAATGCCGGCTTTGTCCGAGGGCGTTCCCGTCGGCGGCCACCACAATCACCGTGGCGAAGGACGCTTCGCCCACGACGAGGTGTTTCAGGCCGGCGGGCGGATTCGCATCGGGGAAGCCGCTGAAGGCCTCGGCCTGCGGGGCGGTCACCGTAAGCTGGCGGCGCGTCACGTCCTTCACGATCTCGTCCGTATCGGAGATGACGGGCGAGGTCGCCGGCGCGGTCATCCACGGCGCAGCGACCTGGCCGGCGGGCACCGGGCCATAGGCGCGGCGGATGGCGTGCACGTCCTGCCAGCCGGGCTGGATGTTATCCTTTCCGCGCATGAGGTCCGGATAACCGCGGGCGGCAAAGGGAGGTTCCGTCCAGATGGTCACGGGCTGCTTGCTCGGGGCCACCAATCCGCGACGGTAGATCAGGCCTGCGGTGCGCATGTGGTCGATCATCATGCCGTCGGCGACCATACCGCCGAGATTGGATTCCCGTCCCTCGTCGAGAGCCCAGCCGTCTTTCCCGATGGGAACAAATTGGCCGTGGTCCCAGGCGAACCACTCGATGCCGCTCCAGTCGTTGAAGGAACCGTAGGCGGAGGCGGCCAGAGGCAGCATGGTGCGGTAGGGAGACTGCTCGCGGCTGTTTTTCTCGCCTTCGGCCTGATTGAATTCACCGAGCAGGAAAGGCTTGCCGGCGAGCGCGGTGCGGCCGGCCGCGCCGAAGCCGTCGTCGATGCGGCGCACCACCAGCGGGTCCATGTAGGCGTGGTTCTCGATGATCTGGGCCAGGCGGGCGTGCATTTCCAGCGTGCTGTCGCCACGCCAGAGGTTGGAGTAAGTGATGGGCGAGTGACAACCGTCGGCTCGGATCGCGGCGCCAATCCGATTGAAGTAGGCTTCGTCCAGGCCGGTGAGAAATTTCGCGCGCAGAGCGATGGCTGCAGGCGTGGCCGGTTTGTAGAGATCGACCTCGGTGACGCCCGCCGCCGCAGCGTAGTCGCTCCAGCGCTTTTCCAGACGCTTTTGCCAGTAGTCCGGCAGGCGGCTCCCGCAGATGATGGCGTATTCGAGCGCGTGCTCGTTGACGACCTCGAAGCTGATGATTTGGTGGTCCTCGGCGTAGGAGAGTCCGGTATAGGGATTTTTGTGGGTGAGCAGGTTGCGGACGAACTCCTCGTTAAGGAGCGCGGCGCGTTCGTCGACCACCGGGAGAAGCTTGCGCAAGTCGAAGCTCTTCTGCCAAGGCCAGCCGTTCATCTCGGTGAGCGCCGCCATCCAGACCTCGCGATCGGCCGCGTCGGTCTTGAGAATGTCGACGTCGCCGGGCAGGTAACCGCGGGTGAGGTGGGCGGAGAAGGCGAGATAGATGCCCTGCTTTCTCAGGGCGGCGTTGAGATAGTCGAAGCGGTCGAGCGCGTCGGGATCGAATTCGCGCGAGGTGTCCTGATAGGTGACGAGCGCGCCGCTGGTCATGTCGGGATTCCAGTCCTTGCCCGCGCGCAGGAGGTGATGCGGACGCACCAGATTGATGCCGAGGCTGGCCAGGTTGGCGGCAAGCGCGTCGGCGCGCGCGTGGTCGGGATAGGTGGCGACCAGATTGACGCCCCAGAAGCGGACGACGCGGCCGTCGGGGGCGTTGTAGTCCGCGCCGGAGACGGTGAGCGGGGCGATGGGATCGGCGGCCGTGGAGACGGACGGCGTGCCAGCCGTGAGCAGGGCGAGAAGAAGGGCTAGGCGGGACATGGGGGACGGGAGTGAACTGGGATAAAAGAAACGCGGCCGCGCCTTGCGACGTGGCCGCGTGGAGGAGGTATCCGGAAATCCTATCAAGCGCGGCGACGGCGGCGAAGGACGGCCAGGCCGAGGATCGCCAGGCCGAAGATCGCGGCGTAGGTGGAAGGCTCGGGAATGGCGGTGAGGCTTACGGATACATCACCGGCGCCATTGTTGTAATTCACCGTCGCAAGCAGGCCGCTGAGGCCGGTGACATTGACGGTGCTGAAGGTGCCGGTGATCGAGGACAGATTGATGAAGGTCACGCTGGAGCCGGCGGTGTAGCCGGTGCCGGTGAAGTCGAGGTTCAGGGTGCCCGCGATCGTGCCGGTACCGGTGCTGGGGGTGGTTACGAGATCGAACGTGCCAACTCCAAAGCCGCTATCGGTGAACTGGAACGTGCTGGTCGTGCCGCTACTCAGGGTGAGCGAGCCGCCGTTGGCGATGGTCACCGTGCCGGGCGAGTTGCCGGGGCCGAAGACGCTCGTGCCGGTGAAGGCGAGGGAGTTGACCGTGCCCACGCCGCCGAAGGTGCCGCCGTTGATGGTCACCGCGCCGGCGGTGCCGGCCGTGCCGAGCTGGAACGTGCCGCTGTTGACGGTGACTGCGCCCGCGATGCCCGAGCCGGAGAGGGCGAGGGTAGCGCCGCTACTTACGGTCGTCGCGCTGGAGGCGATGGAGCCGGATACCGTGAGAGTGCCGTTCGAGACCGTGGTGGCTCCGGTGTAGGTGTTGGTGCCGGAGAGAACCAAGGTGCCAGTGCCGAGTTTTACCAGACCGTTGGTAGCCGATGAACCGAAGTTCGTGATATTCGAAGCGTAAGTAAAGGTTCCGCTTGTCGCATTGGTCGTATCAAAGCCAATATTGGCACTGGATTTAAACCCAGTGGTTGTGGTGCTCGCCCCCATATGACTCGCGTCGCGGAACGTGTCCAAGGCCGTGGAATCAAAGTAGCCAGACGCAGAATCGCCGACACCAAGGGCCAAGGTCGCTCCGGCAGCCACCGTGAGCTTTGCAGTAGTCCAACTGGAGGTTGTGTTATTAAAGAGAGAGACCTCTTTCGCGAATTGCAATGTGCCGGCGTTGGCAGTGAAGATGCTATTTGTATTAGCGCCACTCAAGACCAGCGTTCCGGCGCCGCCCTTGGTAAATCCGAAGGCGCCGGTAATCGGACCGCCCAGGGTAAGCGTATTGGCGTTCACGTTGAAGGTCGCGCTGTTGGTAATGGCCAGGCCGCCGGTGCCAAGATTCAGGCTGTTGCTCCCCACGAAGGTGAGGGTGCTACTACTTGCCGTGATTGGGTTGTTGCCAGTCAGAGTCATGTCGTTTCCGGAAACGTTGTCCAGTGACGTTGTAGTTCCCAGAGCGAGTGTGCCCGAACTGAGGGCGTTTGCGTTTCCTAGATTCAATCGGCCCGAAGTCAGAGTCGTAATGCCGGTGTAGGTGTTATTCCCGGAGAGGGTTAACGTGCCCGTGCCCGCATAGGTCACAGCTACACCCGTGGTAGTGGTGCCATTGCTGATCACCCCTGTGACGTTCACGTTGCCCGAGCCGCCGAGCAGCCAACTCTTGCCGCCGGTTTTATTGATGGAGGTATATCCACCCAAAGTGAGCGTGTTGCCCGCGCCGTTCACCGTAAAACTTTGATTGGTTCCGCTTCCGTTATTTGTCACCACACCGCCGAAGGTTACATTGCTGTTTACGCCGTTCAGCGTGATGGTTGTAGTATTGCTACTATTGGTAACCGCTCCGGTGCCAAAATTCAGGTTTTTTGTGCCGCCAAAGGTGAATCCGGCACCAATGGTGACCGCATTGTTGGTGCTCAGCGTGATGGCGCTGCCGCTGGTGTTATCAATGATGGCACCGGCGACATTGAGGGTCACCGCGCCGGTGCCAATGGCCGAGGCGTTGTTGATGTTCAACTGGCCCGCGCTCAATGTCGTGCCTGCGGTGTAGGTATTCACACCGGTGAGCGTCAGTGCGCCGGCGCCGTTTTTGGTCAAGCTGCCGCCACTGCTGGTCAAATTGCTGGCGAAAGTCACGTTCTGGCTGTTCGTATCAATCGTGATCGCCTGACTCGCCGCAGTGCTGAAACGCGAAGAGTAGTCGTAGTTATTCGCCGCACTGTATTGCAGCACGGACGAGCCCGCGCTGGCACCGAAGGAAATCGTGCCACCCACACCGAGCGGGCCGCTAATGCCGGCATTTTCAGCACTACCGACATTCACGGTGCCGACAGAGATAGTGACGCCACCCGTGAATGTATTCGCACCGGTGAGCGTCAATGTGCTGGCAGCGCTATTTTTTGAGATAGCAAAGGCGCCGCCGGTTGATCCGTTGCCGATTACGCCCGACACCGCTGCGTTGCCAGCAGCAAACGTCAACGTCGTAGTGCCTGAAGTGGCCGCGCTTGTGATGCCGCTCACCACATTCAACGTATTGCTGGAGTTGTTCGTCCAGTTCTCACTGGCGGCGAGCGTGACATTAAGAATATTTGTCGCGTCACCAATCGTCACCGCCCCCGCACCGGAGTTGATGATGAGACCCGTATTGTTGACCAGGTTCAAAGTCCGGGGAGTGGCGCTGTCGCTGTCCAATACCGTCGTTCCCGTGTTTGCAAAGGTCAACCCCGAGACCGTGGCATCAGCGCTCAATTGCACCGTCTCGGCGCCATTGACGCTGCTCTGGTTGAAGAACACGCTGTCGGTGGAAGTCGGCACCACGCCAGTTGTCCCCCCGCTCACAGCATTGTTGCTCCAGTTCGCTCCGGTTGACCAAAGGCCGGTGGTGATCGTATCCCAATAATATGTGGTGGCGCCGCAGGTGAGTTGCGAGGAACAGGAGATGGCGGCGGCGAAGGCGGCCATGCGTAGAACCAGGGGTATTGTTTTCATGGGGACTGAGGTGGGGCTGTGTATGGGAAAGCGTTGCCTGCTAGGCGCCGCAGGAGTTGCGGATGACGAGTCGGCAAGGCAGGCGTTCGTGAAAATTGGCGAGCGTCTCGCCGTTGAGCCGGCTCACGAGCATCTCGACCGCGCGCCGGCCCGTCTCCATGAGCGGCTGATGCACCGTGGTCAAAGACGGCCGGCTGAGGGCGGCCGCCGGCAGATCGTCGAAGCCGACAATGGCCACGTCCCCGGGAACCTTCCAACCGCGCTCCTCGCAACGGCGCAGGACGTTGAGCGCGATCAGGTCGTGCAGGCAGATCACCGCTTCAGGGGGGGTGCGCAGCGCCATGAGCACGTCAATCTCCTGAATGCCCTGCCTGGCCGGATCCCGGCTTCCCACCTCGAGGAAATACTCGGGCGGAACCTCCAGGCCATGCTCGGCCATCGTCCTGCGGAAGCCCTCTTCGCGCTCCCGCACCATCTTGATCGGAGCGGAGGTGAGAAAGGCGATGCGCCGGTATCCACGCTTGATGAGATAGGTCGTCAGCTCCGCCATCGCCTCACGGTTCTGGCTGCACACGCTGGGCAGGGTTTCGTCCTCGGAATAGTCGTCCACCATCACGACCTGCTGGCCCGTCTGCCTCAGGGCGTGGATGACCCGGGAGCTGGTCTCCTCCAACTGCAAGGTCTGCAGCGGCACCAGAATGGTGCCCGCCACTTTGTGCTCGTTCAGACTCACCGCCTGGGAGAGCGCGGCACCGGCGTCGTTCTGGGAATTGGCAAGGATCAGTTGATAGCCCAGCTCCGCCGCCCTTTCCTGGGCACCATGGAAAAGCACCTCATAGGCGCCTGACACATTGCTGTGCCGGTTCACCAGGAGCGCGATCAGTTTTTTCTGCACCGGCGAACGGTGAAAATTGACAAAAGTACCGCGTCCGCGGAAACGCACCAGCAGTCCTTCCTCGACCAGATCGGCGATAGCCTTGCGAACCGTGGTCCGGGAGAGATTCGTGTCCCGGCAGATCTCAAGTTCGGGCTTCAGCTGCTCTCCGTGCCCAACCTCGCCGCTCAGCACCTTGTGCCGCAAGAGGTGTTTGGCCGCGCGATACCGAGTGCGTCCATCTAACTGTTTGGAATCAAGGGATGAGTTCATGGGCAAAGAATACAGTAAATGTATTCCTTCAAAACAATGCCTATCTCGCCCTCAAGTTTCAGCTTTAATGACGGCTTGCCCCACTGCCCGCGGCCAAACACGTCCGAAGCATCGCGGCGATTCGAAATGGCAAGAGATGCGTTGGGGACGATAAAGCGCATGGGGTAAAAAGACATCCCCTCATTTGTATCTAAATAATACATTTTCAAGAGAAAACTTTTATCCCCTGAAAATCGTCGAGGGAAGGCCAGGGGTATTGCTCAACGAGGCGGCGACCGAAGACGCGGCACAGGAGGCCGTGAGGCTGCGCTCTGGCGCGTCCGATCTTGCCGTATTCGACCGAGAAAAAATCTCGTGATCGAGCGGCTCCAGAATTTTCGGGATGCGCTCCCGGTCGGCTTTCCGCCTGTTTCAAGACGGAGGTGGGCGGCTTGCACTCGCCCATATCCCATGCAAGCCCGCGTCGACGCGGCCAAGGCCCTGCTCCATGACACCGGCCAGCCGGCCGCCGCGATCACCTTGAAATTGGGCCGCGCATCGGGCCAGAACTTCTCCGCAGCCCGCAGGCGAACCGCAAAGGCTGAGGGAGGCAGGAGGCCGTCAGGTGTTCGTGACTCGGGTCGCCGCGACCGTCGCCCGGGGTGCCGGCAGCAGGCTCAGGCGGTAGCTGGACGCCCATTCCGGGTGGCCGGCAACAGAGAGGCGCAGGGTGAACTCGCCTCCGTCCGTGTCGGGCAGGACCGCGCGCACCGAGGGGCCGGCCAGCGACCGCTGCGGGGCGAGGCCGGGGAAACTCCAGCGCAGGAGCTCGACGGAACGTCCGTCGCACTCGAGCGCAGCGACCAGTTCGCCGCCGGTCTGCGCGCCGGGATGGTCGCTCAACAGCCACAGCTCGGCCGTAAACACCTCTCCGGCCCGCCATTGGAAACGCGGGATGCGCGCGCTGGCCAAAACCGGGCGGCAGGATTCCCGCACCGCGTGGTAGGCGGCCTTGGGCCGGGCGGGATGACAGACGATGCTGTTGTTGGCGGCGCAGGGCCAGGGCTCGTTGTAGCACCAGTTGAGCGCCATCGCGCAACGCGGGGCCTGGCGACGGGCCTCCTCAAAGACGGACTTGTAGCCTTCGCACTGAAGCCATTCACCGCGCGCGACGAGTTGTTCGAGCGAAACGGAGGCGCCGAAATAATGTTCGAGCGTCGCGGTGCACAGCCACCCGGTCGGCTCGACCTCCCACGCACCGAAGGCGTGGTGGATTTCCCAACTCGTGCCGGGACGTGGCGGCCAAAGCTCGTCCTCGGGAATGAACTCCCGCAGCCATTCCGCCGGCGCCGGTCCGGCGCAGCCGAACTCGCTGTAGGCGGTGTTGGCGGCCTGCTGGAAAATCTGGAAAATATCGCGCCCCTCGCCGTCACGGAAGCGGTAGTCGCCATGACCCATGCCATCGAGCGGCGCGGTGGCGATGAAGGGGGTGAGCGGATCGAGTTCGTAACAGTTGCGATTGAGCAGGCGCAGGGCGAGCGACTGGTCGTCCATGCCGGACCAGGCGTTGAACAGCTCGTTGCCTCCGCACCACAGCGCGAGGCAGGGATGTTGGCGCACGCGGCGGATGATGGCGCGCGACTCGCGGTCCAGCTCGGCCAGATAGGCGGGGGTGTCCAAGTAGCGGTTGCACGCCAGAGGAAACTCCTGCCACACGAGCAGGCCGAAGGCGTCGCATTGCTCGAAAAAACTCTCCTTCGGCGCGGGCGCGCCTCCCCAGCAGCGCAGCAGGTTAAAGTGGGCGTCCCGCGCGAGCGTCAACAGGGGACGATAGGTGTCGGCGTCCGTCCGGCCCGGGAAAATATCGGGGCAGACCCAGTTGGAGCCGCGCGCAAAGATCCGGCGGCCGTTGAGCTCGACCGTGGTCGGCGGATGGCTGCGGGACTTGGGGAAACGGGAGGGCTGATCCCACGCGCCCTCGGCCATGACAAGGCGGACGCGGCGAAAGCCGACGCGCCTGATCACGGTGTCGGCGCCCGGCGCGGCGAGCGTCACCTCCAGGGTGTAAAGCGCGGGCTCACCGTGGTCGTGGGTCCACCACAGGCGCGGCGAGGCCAGGGTGGCGTCGGGGCCGCCGGCCTCGAGCACGACCCGGCCCTCCGGGTCGCGCAGCCGCCACGCGAAGGCGGCCGGCACGCTCGTCCTGACCGAAACCGTGATATGGGCGGCCGAAAAATCCTCCGCCAGCGCGTAGCTGAAATCCACCTGCCTCAGGTGCGCGGCCGGACGCAGCTCGAAGCGGACCTCCTCGCAAAGACCAAGCGGAATGAGGCGCGGATGCCAGTCCCAGCCGTAGCTCACGGCGGGTTTGGTGACGTGCGCGGCCTGCGAGCGGTCGGCCGGCCGCGCGTGGAGCTTGGGCGCGGGGTGGATCAGGATTTCCAGCGGACTGCCGGGGCAGGCCTCCGTGAGGTCGAGTTCGAAAGGTGTGTTCAGGCCCGTGTGGACGAGCACCGTCCGGCCGGCTAGCCGCAGTTCGGCGTGATAGTCCAACCCGGCGCAGGCGAGCACGAGCCGCTCGCCTGCGCCGGGTTCCACTGCGGGCACCTCGGCACGATAGAGCCAGAAAAAATCCTCCAAGCCGTCGTAGGCGCGGATATTCCGGCCGAAATTCAGATCAGGCAGACCGCGGGCGCGGGCCCAGTCGAGTTGCACCGCCCCCGGCACCTTGGCGGGAATCCAATCGATGGCTTCCGGGACGGAGTCGGCGGAGGAAAGGCGGGCGAGTTGCCAAACGAGAGGGGGCGTGGAATGGAAAGGCATAGAAGGGGGAAGCGAACGGCGCGGACGTAACGCGTGCCCAATACCAAGGAAAACGGACCTTCTTGGCAAATGTATCTTAAAAATACATTGCGCAAAACGCCCGCTCATCCCATTGCTTTCCGCTCGTCCTATTTTTCGGCTCTCCGAAGCTACCGGCCGGATACACGCCCCCTTCCCCCAAAAAACATGATCGCTTTGGCTGATTTCAGCAGAGCCCGCTTTGGCCTTGGGCTATGTCAACAAGCACATCCGCGCGTTTGGCGGCTGCTTCGCCGTCAGACGGGTTGTCAGGACCGGCATCGGATGCTGCTCCAAGTCGAACGAGACAACTCAGCCATATCCCCTTTCACCCGCCTGAAAGCCTCTCAACGAGCCCGGAACCGTGGCGACTAAACGCAGCGCATTTCAACCCATTGGGGTGCCCCGGATCGAGAAACCAACCGCACCCAACCTCTCAATTATCATGTCAAATTCATTGGATTGCACACCTGAGCGAACCTGGACGGTTCACCTGATCCACCACAGCCACACCGATATCGGGTATACGCAGATGCAGAGCCGGATCGGACGTTTTCACGTATCCTTTCTGGATCAGGCGATCGAGATTTCCAAAAAACTCCGCGAGGACGCCTCGCTGGCCGGATTCAAATGGACCAACGAGTGCTTCTGGTCGATCGAGCAGTGGCTGAAGGAGAACGGCCCGGGTCGCGTCGGAGAATTGGTGGAGTGTATCCGGGCCGGCACTGTCGGGCTGTCGGCGACCTACCTGCATTTTAACGAACTGATTGACGACGAATTGATGCGCGCCTCGATCGATCGGTCGGTCGCCTTTGCGCGCACTCACGGCCTGCCTCTCGATACCGCATTGTCCGCGGACATCAATGGATTCAGCTGGGGCTATTCGCAGGCATTGGTGGATGCGGGCATTACGAACCTCATCACCAGCATCCACTCGCATCACGGTCTGGCTCCGTTTGGAAAACGCCAGTATCCGTTTTTCTGGGAAACGCCGTCGGGGCAGGAACTCCTCGTCTGGAGCGGCGAGCACTATCAACTGGGCAACGGGCTGGGCCTCGCACCCGGCGCAGTCATCACGTATGGCTTTGCCGACGAGTTACGCCCCGCCACGCGCACGATGGATTGCCACGATATCGCCGCCGCGCGGCTGCCGCGCTACCTCCGCCAGTTGGAACTCGATGGTTATCCCCATGATTTCGCTCTCCTTCAAGTCACGGGAGCCATATCCGACAACGCGCCTCCTTCCATGGAGATCGCCCGCTTTGCCTCCGACTGGAACAAACGGCACGGCGACTCGATCCGGATCCAGATGACGACGCCGTCGGAATTTTGCCGGCACGTGCGCGAGCGGGTGAAAGAGATTCCGCGCCATCGAGGAGACTGGCCGGACTGGTGGTCGGACGGTCTCTCCGCCAATCCAAACGAAGTTCGCCTGGCACGGGAAGGAATGCGCATCGGTCACTGGGTAAAAGCGCTGGCAAACGGAAAGAAGATCTCCCTGCCGTCGGCCGACCTGGCCCGCCTGGAGCAGAATCTTCTGCTCTTCACCGAACATACCTTCAATCATTCGGACGCGATGGCGATGCCTTGGACCCTTGTGGCAAAAGGCATCGGCGGCTGCAAGAATGCCACCGCCTCGGGCGCCTATGAAGCGGCGATGGACCTGCAGGACAAAGCACTCGAAAGCCTGGGCGAGCAACCCAACACCAGCCCGTTTCCTTCCGAGCGACTTATCTACAAAGTGATCAATCCCTTCTCGGAACCGGTCGATGACATCGCCTCGCTCTACCTCGAATACCGGGACTTCGGCAAGTTGTCCGTCGATCCGGAAATCCGCGGGCTGCATTCCGGCAAGCGGATTCCCTCCTCCAGGAGCCAGGCGCCGCGCGGCTTTACGTTCGACCTTCATGTCAAACTGGCGGCAAACGAGGAAGCGGAGTTCGAGCTGCACTCCGGTACGGGCGCCATCCGCTCGCTGCAGCGGCATTTCACAGAAGAGGGGGCGCCGTTCGACGTGGAAGGCTCCGAGGGCGGCGCATCCGTTTTCCGGGCGGACCGCTCGGGAATCGAAACGCCGCTCCTGCGGCTCCGGTTTGCCGAAAACGGGGAAATCTCCTCCTTGCTCGACAAGACGAGCGGCCTGGAATTGCTAAATCCAAATCGCGACCACGCTCCTTTTGCGCCGGTTTACGAAGTCACCCCCGTGGCTGAAAAAGACGGCGAGCTGATGTGTGACGTGCGGCGCTCATTCGGCCGCAACCGGAAAGGCAAGAATGTCCGGCGCTCCACCGGGGTCGTTTCAGACATCCGATTCCCCGAGGCGTCGCACATTCAAATTCCCGTCGAAATGACCTACGCCCTCGAGGGCGTGGAGTGGCTCAAGGTCCTTCTGAAAATCTGGCGCGACTCGCCCCGGATCGACGTGGTCGTCCGCATGCAAAAAAAATGTGTCTGGGAGGCGGAGAGTCTCTATCTGGCGCTCCCCTTCATGGCGCCGGAAGGCCAGATGTGGCTGGACAAGCCGGGCGGCCCTCTCCGGCCCTGGCAGGATCAATTGCCCGACACGCTCACCGATTGGTTCTGTCTGCAGGCAGGCTACTGCATCTGCCGCCCCGATTTCGGCCTCGCGGTCGCCATGCCCGACTCCCCTCTGCTTCAGCTCGGTCCCCTCGCCTACGGCAGGCGCATGCTCATGGGACATCCTGGCTTGCGCCTCGAAAATGCGCGGCCTTACGCCTGGCTCATGAACAACTACTGGGAGACCAACTTCGAGGCGAACCTCGGCGGGTTCCACGAGTTCAACTACCGCATGGAATTCGGGAGCCACCTGGCCGACCCGAAGTGCGCGATCAACCGCTGCCGCACGCTGAATCATGGCCTGAAGCCGTTCCGCATCTCACCCGACGACAAATCGTAAGGCTTTCTTTCCAAGTTCCGTCCATCCCCCGACTTTCCAAAATGTCGCAAATCCAGACGCATTTTCATCCCGGCTCCGGGCTCAAGCCGTTGCTCATCGGAAAAGAATGGCAGACCGCCCGGTTGAACCACGCTCCTGAACTCGCCGGGCCCGCGCTTCGAAAAGTGGAACGGCATGCGCAAACGGACGAGGTTTTCGTGGGAATCCACGGAGGCCACGTCCTCATCACCCTTGGAGCGGGCGCCGCCGGGCCATGGGAACTGGTGCGGACATATTCTGGCATCACTTACAACGTTCCGGCGGGTGTTGGCACGCCATCGCCATGTCGCCCGGAGATCAGGTCATGATCGCGGAGCGATCCGGGACGCACGAGACGGATGTGGCCTGCCGTGATCTCGCCGAGGAGGAATACGCCTCGCTCCAGGCCGCGTTGAACGCGCCTTTCCAGTCATGAACATTCCGAACAAACCGGCGCAGGCGTTCGGACTGAAGACAACATTCCTGGTTACGGCCACGGAGGAGCGAGAAACTGTCCCGCACCACCTGGCAACAGCACCCTGAATGACAACGAACATGAAAAGCTTCCCCACAACGCTCGCGGTGGAACCCGGGCCGTTCGGCATTCGCATCAACAACCTGGCTTCGGGCGCGATTCGTACCGACATGAACGCCGGACTTGACTCCTCGGCGGCGGGAACGGTTCTCAACGGCGACACGCGCGGGATTTTCCGGCTCGGGTTTCCAATTTTCTCCCCCGCCTGAAATTGCCTCAAGCCCGCGCCGCTGGCACTGAAACTTTTACCCCATGGCTCATCTCCCCCAACGCATCGCCGAAAGCGACCGCATCCCGACGTTCCAAAAGCTCATGTTCGCCGCCGGTGTGAACATGGACTACTTCGCCACCGGGCTGCTCACCAGCCTGTGGATGCCGTTTTTCAACATCGGGCTCGGCATGAGCCCCCTCACGCTCGGAGTCATCCTGATGATTCTTCAGGGCTGGAACGCCATCAACGACCCCGTCATCGGCAATCTCTCCGACAACGCCCGCACCCGCTGGGGACGGCGGAGGCCGTTCATGTTCGTCGCCTGCATCACCACCGCCTGCCTGGTCCCGCTGTTCTGGCTGATACCCACGGACGTCCACAGCGGAGGATTCTGGATCATCCACATCGACGACTGGCTGAGCAACCTCGTCGGCTACGACCTGATCTCCCCCGCAAACGCCCTGCCGGCCTACCTCATTCTCCTCGGCATGTGCTTTTACACCAGTTTCTCCTGCTGGGCCATGCCCTACTACGGCATGCAGCTCGAGCTGACGCCCAGCTACGACGAGCGCACCCGCCTCACCGCGTGGATGACGCTCTTCGGCAAGCTCTCCTCGCTCATCGGCGGATGGATCCTTGCGGTGGTGATCCTGCTGGGCACCTTGGCGCTCGGCGAGCCTTCGGCGCTCGAAGGCAAACCGGCCTTCATCCAGCACTTTCTTGCCTCCATCCGGCCGTGGCTGGCGGACCTCACCCATCCCATGCCGGGCGAGAAACCCATCGTCGTCGGCATGCGGGCCCTTTGCTGGGTCGTCGCGGGCTGCATCATCGTCTTCGGCATGCTGCCCGCCCTCTTCGTCAAGGAGCGCTATTACCTGACCGAGGCGGTCAGGCAGAAGCGCGATCCCTTTTGGCGGAGCATCCGCGAATCGGCCACGTGCAAACCGCTCTGGTCGCTGATCCTGATCTCCTTCTTCCTCGTGCTCGGCTCCAGCGCGGTCGGCGGTCTCGGCCAGTATCTAAACTTCTATTACGTTTTCGACGGCGATCTCGGCAAGGCCGCGGTCGTGGGCGGTCTCAAGGGCACCGTGATCGTCGTCGCCGGCATCGCCTCGATCCCCCTCTTCACCTGGCTCGGCGAGAAGTTCGACAAGCGCAGCATGGTCATGACCATGCTCGGGTGCAGCATGTTCGGCCATGCATTGAACTACTTCCTGATGACGCCCGCACACCCCTACCTGCAGCTTATCCCGGGGGTCTTCGAGTCCAGCGCCATCGCCGCCGTGTGGCTGTTCATCCCTTCGATGAAGGCCGACGTGGCCGACTGGGACGAACGCCGCACCACCCGGCGTCGCGAAGGTTCCATCAACTCCTTCTTCTCCTGGTTCATCAAGGCCTCCCTCACCGCCTCCGTCGGCATCGGCGGCTATGTCCTCGAGACCTCCGGGTTCAGGGCTTCCCTCGACCACCAGCCGCACGACGTGCTCATGCGCATGTTCCACCTCTATCTCGTCCTTCCCCTCCTCATCTGGTCGGTTGCCATGATCGCCGCCTGGTTCTATCCCCTCAACCGCAAGCGCTCCGCCGGCATCCGCGCAGAACTCGAGGCACGCCGCGGCGCAATCTGACCGCACTATGGCGTCCCTTGGCGCGGACTTCTTTTGTTTTATTGGAGAAAGGCCGCCGCGCACCACACCAACCGGCCCAAGTGATCATCACTCGCACTTTTTGAAGTCACGATCAAATCCGCCTTCCGCCACCAAACCGCTCGCCACCGCGTTGATCGGCGTAGGGCGGCCATCCCTTACCACATCCCGCTCTTAAAAAAGCAAACCGCCATTCTTGGGTTATGACTCCTTCAAAAAACCAACCGTGCCCCTCCATGATTTCAGGAAAGGCTCGGTGATTCAGGTGCCTCGAGATTTTCAGCATCCACTGCAACATCCTTGGACGCGCCCCTTTCGATGAGTTTTCAGCAGCAGGCACACCACCGTCTCCTTCAAGAACTACTCCGAGTCCTCTCGATTGATCGAATTGACCAGAAATAATACCTCCTCACTACCGTTATCCGGCCTGAGCTGGACTGCTTCGACCGACGACGTTGCCGTGAATGGCTACGATATTTATAAGAACGGCACGCTGATCGGTTCGACGACATCAGCACTGAGCTACTCGGTGAGCAGCCTGGCGCCGACGACGGCCTACAATATGACGATTACGCGAAGAGCGCATCAAACACATCGTGCGCACAAGCGAAACCAACGTTAGCCTAAAAACACACTGAAACGTTACAATTGCGTAACCTGAAAGACGCAGAACCACTGTAACCTGAGGATTATTGAAAATAAAAAGAGAACTTTTCTAGAGCTGTATTGCAGTCAACACCGGATCGATCCGGAAGACTTTCCCGAGGTTGTTTTCCAGCATGCGCTTCATCTGCACGCGCGTCCGTTCGTGACGTTAACCACCCTGTTCAAGCGCTACCATTTTGCCGCCGATTATGACTTCATCAACAATATCGGCCAGCTCACACGCTACCGCGATTTCGACGTCTATATGCAGGGATTTTCCCGGCACCCGCAGAACTGCGGTTTCCTGCGACGCGGATTGCGGCTGCGGGTGAGTTCCCGCCGGCTTCGTTTGATCATCCGAGACCTCATAATAAAGGAGAAAGCCAACTTGGCGGCGAAAAATTCCAGCATGGCAGAAACCCTGGTCGGCCACGAACGATGCCGATTGAGTTTCCAACCGCCAAGGATCACCGATCCCGCCGGCACACCCGTCCACACATCGAAGCGTTGATTTGCCAATGACCATTAAGTTCATCTGGGGATCTTCACGCGTCGTCGCAGAACGTTGGCATGGCGGGCTTTTTTGCATTCGTGAACGCACCTCTTCACGTCGTAGCTCCAGCTCCGATTCCGTCACCCGCAGTCTGATTATCAGCACTCGCGGCCTGCTTTTCTGGGGAGGGATACTAGCCATCGTAAGCTATCTCGCCGCTGTTGCAGTCCTTCACCAATGGATGAAGAGCCGGCCCTTCAACCTCGTCACCCTTGAAGACTGCGCGCTCTATCCGGTTCGCCGCGATATCATCCAGGCAAAAAAAGGTCAGGCCTTCGTTCATGAAGGATTGGAAGACATCAAGGCCGGTCTTGTGCGCCCGGGGATGCAAAAGCTGACCTTGGGCATCATGCGTTATCCTCAGGAAAAAGAAGGCCGCCTCGTCCTGGCAAGGATTCATGTGCTGCTCGGCTCGCGCCCAATGGCCATCCGCCTGCTGCGCGCGGGGCTCCCCTTCTCCGCCACCGACCAGCCCTACATTGAAAGCGTCCTTCAATTAGCGAAGGAGGGAGAAGATTTCGACTTCTGGCTGGAGGCGTGCGAAGCCTCGCTGGGACAATCCGAAAACAGGTCCGACCTGGCGGGCTTTCGCCGTTGGATCATTCAGAAGAAAATCATCGGCCTGACCGAATCGGGGCACTCGCTCGAAGCCGCGCGTCTGGCTCAAACCGCCGGTGCGGACACCGACGAGAAATTCGCGGAACTCAAGGTTCTGGCCCTGCTCAAAAGCGGCGAGACGAACACTGCGGCGACGTTCATCGAGGCATGGAGGAAGAAAAACGGCCCGAACCCCCTGCTCTTCCCTCTGCAAGCCCGCGCTCTCCGTGAGGCGGACCGGCGCGAGGATATGGAACGCGTGCTCGCCGAATGGTGCCGGAACGATTTCACGGACCCCGCACCTTACATCAATCTGGTCGTCAATCGCGCATCTCTTCAAGACAAGGCCGGCGCCCAGGCCGCGTTGGACGCCTTTTTTCTCCGTTTCAGCAGCTATCCTGAAACCCTGATCAAATTGTCCGAAGCCTTGGTTCCACTGGGTGAAACCGACCTCTCGAAACAGTGCCTCGCTCAGGCGGAGACCCAGGGATTCGCGACCTACACGCTGCAGCAGCTTTTGATGGAAGCCTGCATCACCCGAGGGAATTTGACCGAAGCACAAGACGTGCTCGACCGGCTCGCCCCGTTGCACATGGCAAACGATCCCCTGGCCGGCTACTGGGTTTTGATGACCCGAATGGTCGCCGCCGCCCTCGATCCCTCCTCGGGCGTTCAATCCAACCTTGTCTCCGAGGTTCAGAAGCAACGCCTTTCCATGGCGGCCTATCACCGCTTGATAAGCGTGCTGCGCACTTCCGGCCAAAACGCCACCGCCCTCGACGTCACTCGGCTGGCGCTGGACAATTACCCCAACAGCACCGCCCTTCAAAAAACGTCCGCGGCCCTGCTGAATGCAGTGACTGCGTCCGAGGCCGCCAAACCCAAGCTGGTCATCACGGCGGTGAAGCTGGACTCCACCGCATCAGACAAGATTCAAGCCGCCACCCGCGCGATGCTCGCCGGTGTGGATAACGAAACAGTGTTCTTAAAGAATTTGGACGACCAAATAAAAGACGGCAAAACGGACGACGCCCTTGCGTCCATCCGCACCGCCCGCAGCGCACAGCCCGACTGGCTGAACGCGCGTGACGACGAACTCTCCCTTACCGAGATCCGACTTTATGCCGGCCAGAAAGATATCCTGACCATGCAAAGGTTGGCTCGTCTCTATCTGAACGGAGCCTTGCTCCGCTCCCATAAAATCCTCGGCCTCGCCACCGAGCTTCATCAAGCGGGCGACGCCGAATTGTCCATTTTACTCGTCCGGGAAATTCTTCGGGCCAGCCCGACATTCGCACGGGCGAAGAAAGCCTTGGACACCTGGGTTCCTCCGTCAGCGCCGGCCAAGCCAACCGAGTAAACGCCGGTCGGTCCTAATTAACGGAGCACCACGGCGGACAACTGACTCAGCCTCTGCCGAGGTCTAAGAGTTTCAGCGCGGTGCGCTGGCCGTCGAGGGATGAATCCTGCTTGGTCAGCTGACCGGGCGAGGCGCCGTCCCCGGCCTTGGCTTCGTCCTTCTTGTCCTTGTCCTCCTTCTTCTGATCGGAGTCCGGCGAGGAAGGATCAGAGCCTCCATAGCCGAGCACTTCGACGGAGATAAGGGACGGCATCACGTTATCGCCGTTGCCTCCATTACGGCTCTGATCACGGGAGGACTGCGCGAGATCGGAGGCAGAGTTGGCGGACTCCGAGGCGGGCGTTGACGGCGGCGCGGAGACGGGTGCGGCCGAGGCGGCAGGCGTGCCCGTGCTCGTGCCGCCCGTCTGGATGTTGCCGGCGTTGAGAACCTGAAGAGCCGCGATGTTAAGATTGCCGGAAGAGCGAATACCGGCGTCACCAGCGTCGATGGTGCCGACGGGCGCAATGAGATCGACGTTGCCCGGCTCCACACCCTGGACGGTCGCGAGCACGCCGATGCCGCCGCCGGTGGCGAGGCCTGCGAGGTCTGTTTTCACGTCGCCGCTTTGCGGATCAATGAGGACACGCGTAGGCGAAGCGGATTGCACGGTCTTGGATGAAAAACCGGCGGCGATATTGCCGTTCGAGGACCAGATAAGGACATCGCCCCCGCGCAGGGTAAAGATGCGCTGGACGCCGATATCCACGCTATCATGGGTAAATATGGAAATGCTGCCGCCGCGCTCGGTGATGATGCCGGGAGGCGTGCCGGTATTTTTCGGCTGGTCAGTGCCAAGGGAAAGACCGCCACCGGGAGCAAAAATAGAAATATCGCCACCACTGGTGGTGGAAATTTCGCGAGAGGAAAGCGACAGGCTGCCGGCCCAGTCCTTGGAACCGGGGAACAAGGCGTCGATGGCGGCATAGCCGGCGGCGTAGTTGCCAAACTCCGCGCTTTCACGGTTATTGTGATCGCGACCGGCATCACGCAGAACCGTGTAGAAAATGACTTGTGAAAGGCTGTCGCGTTTTTCCTGGGGCAACAGATTGAAGGCCGCCCAGATTTGATCGTTGGTGGCGCCTGATAGACCAAGAAGAGAACCAAGGTCAGGCAGATAACGGGTCGCGTAGGCACCGGCGGTGGCGGGGTTGAGGAAACAGGTGTCGAACGCCTGATAGTCCGGATTCTGAGAACCTCCAAACCCGGCCGCGACGGTGATGGATGCGCCACCGGAAGGAAGGGAGGGATTGCGGGTGTTGCCGATGCTGGTGAGACCGACCGCCGTGCCGTCCGGCGTGGTCACATTGCTTCCAAGATCAAGATTGCGGCCGGCTGTGACCGTGAGGGTGCCCGGGCCGCCGATCTGAATGTCACCGGCCGTGGGATTGCCTATGCCCGGACCGGCGGTGGTGGACGAAGTGGCGTAGAGCTGATTTCCCGAGGCGGTGGCCTGGGCGCGCAAGGCCGAAGTGGCGTCGTAGACGATCAAATCGCGACCGGCGGAAATCACGCTGCTATCATTCGCCGAAAGGTTTTGGAGATAGAGCGCGACGTCGGTGATGTCCTGGCCTGCAATCACCCGGCTGGATTTGGGCGCATAGAGCGTGAGTCCGGAGATATCGCCGGAACCCGCATAAAGACGAAGCGGTTGAACGTCGCCGAGGTGCAGCAGGGCGGGATCATGAAGCGCCTGCTGATTTTGAAGCACGCCATAATAGCCCTCGGTGGAACCCGATTCGTTGAACAAGGCGTTGAGCGAAGCCATCAGGGTCGAAGGGGTCGAACTGGACGCGAGCGCGAGGGACATGGGCGTCGCCACTCCGGGCAGGCTTGCCGGATTCACATCCGAAACATTGATGGTGGCAGTGCTCCACGTGCGCAGATTGGCCGATGAAGATGCCTGCGATGGATTTTGAAGGCCATTGGGTTGAAGCCCGTTGATCGAATGGGCGGCGTAAAGACCGAGCGTGCCGGTGGCGGAAGGAGCCAGCGTCAATTTTCCGATCAGATTGATGTCACCGGAAAACGCCGTGGCGTTCAACGTTCCCGGCAGCAGCGCGGCCAGCGTATTGAACTGCGAAGTGTCATTCTCGATCAGGCGCAGCCAGGGCTGGTTGTAGCCGGCGTAGGTCTCGGAAGCGGCGCCCTTCACCGGAAAATCGTTGTAGAGCACGTTGGCAAACCAGTTGGCCAGCGATCCGGTCTTGTCGTTCGGGTCGGATTTCAACGTCACCGCTCCGGTGAGCGAGGAAACGGAGACGGCATTGTCAGCCGCGTAGGTGGTGAAGTAGGACCGGTTGAAATAACTGTTGTTGATGCCCTGCGGGAGAAGGAAGGGGTTGGCCACAGACCCGAGTAGAAGATCGCCACCGGCCGAGACATCGAAGCTGCCTTTGCCCAGGAAGAGCGTGGTCGGCAGCCAAGTGGAAGCGTCGGTCTTGATCGCGTTGCGTTTGACGGCGGCCCGGGTGGCGTTGGTCGTGATGTCGCCGCCTGCGACAAGCGTGCCGACGCCGCGCTCAACATAATAAACACCGCCGTTGATATCGCGGCCGGCCACAACGGTCACGTCGCCGCCGCCCAGTTCGACCAACGCGGAGGCATCAGGCGTGCCCTTCGGCATGCGTGCGTTGGTGGGCGCCACCGCGTCCACGTTGACGACGTCACGACCTGCCTTGAGCGTGACATTCCCGCCGCCCAAGGCGCCGACACCCTCGAAGAAATTGCTGAAATCAACCCACCAGGTGGTGGACGAGATTTGGCTGGGCGCACCTGACAGTCCCGTCGGCGCGACGAATTGACCGGTCACGGGGTCCACTTGGCCGCGACGGTAAAGCCAGTTGTTCGGCAGTTCCGCCGATGAGTCGGCGAGCAACGTGGTGCCTTGCAGGAAAAAATGCCCGATGTCGTTCTGCGCAGAAATGCTGATATTCCCACCCGCCAGACTGTAGTAGGCACCGTAGGCGGGCGTCTGGATGGAACCCAACTCGGGAGTCTTGCGATAAGTGGTATTGGGCCTGTCAAAGTTATCCATCGTGGCCGCCTGGGTGCCGGCAGTGTAGATGGAGGCCAGCGGATTGAGCAGTCGCACATCGCGACCGGCGGCGATGGTGATGTCCCCCGTGCCGGTGCGAATGGTCTGATAAAACGCGGGCTTGGTGGAGGAGCCGCCGATGGAACTGTTGCGCAAGGCATCGGTGCTCGTGCCCAACGGCAGCGTGGGACTGCCCAGCCCCATTTGCAGGGAACCGGAATCGGATCCCAATTGCGTCAACGGCTTAACTGCCGTGCGTCCCGTCGCCCCCAAGTCCGCGCCCGCCACCAAGGTGTAGGACCAAGAACGGACGCCGGCAGCCAAGAGAGGCGCATCCCACAAACCGAAGGTGGATGTGCCGCCAAATCCGTCGCTCAACGAGGCGAATTTCCGGGTGGAGGTATTATAGTTGAAAACCAAATTTCCGGCCGCCCGCAGGGTGAGGTTTCCGACCTCTCCCGAACCCAAAACGGCGGAGTCAACGCCCGGGCCAAAGCGGAAGGTGGAGAGATCCCAGCTGGTGCTGAGCGTGAGATCGCCCGTCCGGTTGATGAGCTCGGCGCCGGGCTGCACATGGAGCACGGGAGCAAGCGCGGCGTTGTTGGCCAACAACCGTCCGGCAATGGTGCCCATGTTTCCTCCGAAGGTCGTGCCGTTGGTTTTGACGTTGGTCTGGGTCGTGGTGGTGATCGCTCCACCGGAAGAAGTGAGATCGAAAAGTTTGTAACCTTCGACCACGATGCTCGATGCATTCAGGATCGTGGCGTTGAGCGCGTTCATCTGAAGATCGCCGGCGGTGGAGTTTTGCGGAGCGCGCAAATGAAGCGTGCCTGAAAAATCTCCCAAGGCGGCGCTGCCGGTGGTCTGTTTCACCACCGAGAGATCAACGAGTGCCCCGGTCTTCAGATCGAGAATCGCGACGGTGTTGATGACGCCGTTGAGTTCGGAACCAGCCTCCAGCGACACCGATCCTCCTTTGCCGGCATTGTCGAAATCCTGCGCGGCCACGGTGAGCTGCGAGCCGGATTCAAGGGCAAGGCCGCCGCCAGCTGACAACTGGATGCTGCCGCCGGTTGCGCCGGAGGCGTCGATTTTCCCTGTCACCGTGATGGAGCCTTGGTCAGCCGAAAGCGTGAAGTTTCTGGCGGTCGCCGTTCCATCCACGAGCACATCACCCGTGCGGAAACGGAAGTCGCGCTCCCGGGTGAATCCGGCGGTGTTCAGAGATGCGTCGAGCGCAGCGAGACTGCCACCCGTCAATGAGTGTGCGTCGATGGAAAATACGCCTCCCTGCCCTGAAGTTCCCGCCCGTCCCAACAACGCGCCATCAAGGGTGAAGCCTCCTGTGGGCACGCTCACGGAAAGCATGCCGGCATCGCCCCCGCCCGCTTGGGCGGCAACAGAAAGGGTGGAACCCGAGGCGATGGCCACGCCACCCGCATCGGCAATCAAGTTGATCGTGCCGCCATTGGTGAATTTCGTCTGGTCATTGAAGACCTTGGAGGTGCCGCCGACATCGATCAGGCTGGCGGCATTGCCTCCGATGACCACGTCACCAGTAGTCGCATGCAGGGTGAGCGTGCCGCTGGGCAGGCTGATCTTGCTGTCCATCGCGATGCTGGCACCGGCAAGCGTAAGGTTGGCCCCGAGACCGCCGACAACCGTAGTCGCTCCGATGGTCGCCGGCGTGGAAACCACAAGCGCGCCGCCGGCGGTAATCTGCTGGCTGGCGGCCGACGCGGCAGTAAGAACCGGAGTCGAAAACTCAAGATTGGCCGAGGCGGTCAGGCCGCCTGCACCGGCGACCGAGATGCCCTTGGAGGCTGAGAGAAAGAGATTGGCGTATTGGCCGACGGCCAGTTGACCGGCACCAAGCGCAAGCGTGTTCGTGGCGTTAAATGCGAGCGTGCCGTCCGGCACCCCCGCAGCAGATGGCGAAGTGCCGCCAACCCCGCCATCGAGCAGAATGTTCTGAGCGACAAAAGTAACCCCGCCTCCCCCAGCGTTGAAACCACGAATGGACGGAGTGCGCAGCGAAAGACTGGCAAAGCCGGATGTGCCCACCTGCCCGGTGCCATAGATGTCGATCGAAGAATAGCTGAGCAGGGAAAGGGACTTGGCCGAGACTTGAATCGAATCGAGCGCCGCACCGGTGAGCACAAGGCCCGCCCCGGATTGCAGGATGCCAGGATCGGTAAGCTGCAAACTGATGCGCCCGCTGTTCAGGTTGACCGACTTGCCTCCGAAGACCGCGCCGGCATCGAGATTGGTCGCACCGGTGGAATCCAAGATAAGGGATGAACCTCCCGCGATGTTAACCCCCGAACCAAGGGTGAGCGAAGCAGTCGATGTCGCACCCAGGCCGGAACGGACAATCGTCGCCGAAGCATCGCTGCTCACGCGCAACAGCGCGCCATCGCCGCTGCCGGCGTTCGCGGCCGTGCCGAAGAGCAACACATCAGCGGAACCGCCGAGCGAACCCGTCTGCCGAATGTCGGCGCCGGAAGCCAGGGTGAGATTCTGCTTTGCAACCAGCACGATGTCGGCGCCGGACAAGGGCGAGCCGGCGTTGTCGACGGTCAGGTTGTTCGTGCTCACGGTCACGGTCGTTCCGTTCACGCCGGTCGAACGGGTGCCGCCAATCAAGATGCTCGCGCCGCCGTAGGTGCTGAGCTGCGAGGCATCGAGCAGGAGCTGGCCGGAGGAGACGGTCGAAGCCGGCCCGCCGATGACGATGTCAACCGGACTGTTGATATCAATGAGACCGCCCAAGCCGCCGGTGAAGGCGCGGGCATTGATCACACCCTCAAGACGCATGGCCTGGGTCGCGGAAAACACGAGCTGGCCGGCGTCCACCGCCAGACGGGGAATGGCCGCGTTATTGCTGACCGCGCTTTTGCTCAGGAACGTATTGCCGGAAAAGTCGTCGTATTGGGCGCGGGTGCGCACGACCGCCTGCGAAGCCACCTCGAACGAGGTTCGCACGGCGCCAACTCCACCCGAGAGATCAAGTGAATCGTTAAACCGGTAGCCGGCCACGGTGCTGGCCCCGTCCGGCTGGGCGACTCCCTTGGCGGTGGGCACGCCGCTTTTCGGCGTGACGAGAAACGCGCCGGGGAGAAGCGCGTAGCGCGCGGGCAGCAGCGTATAAACGCCGGCCGGAAGCCCGGTGCTCCCATCGAGGTAAATTTTATCGCCGGCGGAGAGACTCGAATTGGTGTAGCCCTTGTCGGAACCCAAATTAACGCCGGCGGCGGTGCTGGTGTTGTAGGGGCTGACGGCGGCGTAATCCGCCTGATAACCCGGAATGACGGCGAAGCTTCCGCTGGAAGCCAGGATGTCACTGGTTCCACCGACGCCGCTTGAAAAGCGATAGGCATAAAGATCGCCGCCGCCATTGATGTCCACGGTCGCTCCCGCATCGGTGGTCACCGACTGCCCTGAAATATTCACCTGCTTGATCGGGCCGCCCGAAATGGTGATGTCTTTGCCGGAGGGATCGATCCACGTGGTGCCATCGCTGCTGATGCCATAGGGAAGAACGAGTCCCTTGCCGGTGAGCGGATCGAGCGCCGAGACGGAAGTGACACTCCCGCCCGTCAAGTTGACCTGGCTCGCGACCGCAACCGCCTGACCCGTGATCAGATCGACAGGAGCGGCGCCCGTCCCATTCCAACCGAGGTTGATGGTGCCGATGGGAGCCCGAAGCGTGCCGCCCTGATTGATGACCGAGGCGTAAAGGTTGAGCGTGCCGCCGGCGGAATACGGCAGGTTGCGCGTGCCATTCGCGATCACGGTGATCGTGCCGGACTGCGTGACGCTGCCCGCAAGATAATCGGAGGCGGAGATAGTGAAAGTAGCGGTCGTCGGCGGATAAATCTGACCGGCGCGCAACGTGATGTCACCCGCTACATCAAACGTGCCGCTTCCGCGGATATCACCCGCGGTGGTAAAATTCGCCTGGCCGATGCCCTGGAGCGAGAGGTTGCCCACATCAATGAGGTTGTCGGCCTTGATGGTCAGCGAACCGCTGCCATGTGTGGGAGAGAAATAATACGGAGCGCCCACGACCTGGAATGCGCTGACAATCTCGCCGGCAAGACTGGGAGCCACCAAATCGGTGCCGATGGAAACAGTGGGCGCGGACAACATGACGGCTCCATCCGCGAAGATGACGCCCGCGTCGGCCAGCCGGATACTGCGGGCGGCCGTGAGCGCAACCGGACCCTTGAACTGAACGGTGCCGCCCAAGGCAAACGCATCGAAACCACTTTGATTCAAAGTATCGGCGGCCACATAACCCAGCCCCGTCGCGGCCGTGCCGGCGGAGGAAAGCACCGGCTGGCCGATGGCGGCTTCACCCGACGCGTAGGCTGGAAGCACCGGACCCGATTGCGTGACGATCAATGTCGGATCGAGCGGCGTGACCGGCACAGTGTTTCCGGGATTCAAATATAACCCCGAGCTCACAAACAAGCTGCCACCTGAAGCGGCAGCGCCCCCGAGTTGACCTTTCGCAAGGGCACCGGATCCGCCCGCGCCAAACAAGGTGGCATCGAGAAATAATTCCTGCTTTCCGGTGATCGAGAGCGTGCCGCCGGCGCTGTTCACGCGGGTGGCCACGGGACGGGAGTTGAGGATGCCTCCGCCGCCACCCGTGTAGGCCGGGACAAGATCGAGCAGTCCGCTCGCACCGGAAACATCCATGACGGAACCCGAAAGGGCCACGATGTTGCCAGAGACGGCGATACTGCCACCAGCGAGGACGGAACCGACGCGATAGCCATGCCCGCTCGCGTCGGGCGTGAGCACGGTCGTGCCGGCGGCGGAGAGGATGCTACCACTACCGAGCAAGACAGTCGGCAGGGGAACGTTGGCGACCGTGAAGAGGACATTCGAGTCGCTGCCACCGGTGACCGTTATCTTGCCACCGGGAGCGATAACCTGACCCTGCACATCCACCGTCTCACCCTTGAGCGTGATGCTGCCGGCCGAATCCGTCATGATGCGCGCCCCTTCCCCCACGACCAGATCGCCACGAATGACGTGGGTATTGGACCGGTTGAAATTATCCAGCACGCCGGCAGCGGTGAAGTTCAAGCTCGCCGCCGTGCGCACGCCGGACGGGCGCAGCACAGGCGTCAGGGAAAAACCGTTGGCCGCCGAAGCGTCGCTTGCGGCAACCCAACTGGAAACCACGGGAGCGATCACGGCACCGGGCGCGATGCGCACGGCAGGGACAAACTGATCAACTCCGGAGGCCGCCAAGCCAAGGCCGGTGAGATTGAAACCAGCGAAGCCACCCGTGGAGAAAAAATCATTCGTCAGCAGATTGCCGCCGGCGTCGGTTGGATTAATCCACAAGGTGTTCCCGGCGGTGTTGCCGGACAGCAAGGCGGAACCGCCAACCTGGATCAGCGGCGCCAGAATCGAAAGCGTGCCGCCCTTCCCGCCCGAGTATCCCTTGAGCGCGGTCTGGGTGTAATCGAGGGAAAGCTGCCCGCCCACCACCTGGGGGAGATTCGCATCCTGCCCGGCCTTGATGTTGAGGGAACCGCCGGCGCCGTAGCTGTATTTGTTGGCGGCGCTGACCGCCACTCCACCCGAAACGTCGAGCGAGGTGCCCGACCCGAAAACAACATCGTAGCCTGTGATGGAAATTGAACCGCCCGCGGTGGCGAATGGCTGGGTGTTGGCCGTCGCCAAGGAAGGCAGGTCGTTGACGATCAAACCGGCTGTGCTTAACTGGACCCCGGAGCCGAGAATAATCTGGCCGCGGTTCGCGGCAGGTGCGGGCGTCGTGGGATCGGTCGCAAGGCTCAAGTCGTTCCGCGTTCTCTGGGAAATGTTGGTGGCGGTGAAAGTCAGACTGCCGCCGGGAGCGGTAATCGAATCGTTGATGAAAATGTTGGCCGCCTTGAAGGTCAGCGCACCTTTGGGCTGGAGCGTGAGCGCGGACCCGACCGGCACGGTGATGCTGCCTTCGCTGTTGTTGATGCTCATGACGCCGAATCCAGCGTCGGTCAGAAGCGTCGGCGAAAGCACCACCTGCGCGACACGGTCGGCGCGCAAGGCGGGCGCATTGCCCGAACCGTCCAGCGTGAAGGCATCCGCCGGGGCCAGCGTCGTGTTTTTATCGAAGATGATCGCCGGCGGCGTGGGGGAATCAAAAAGATAGGTCCGGGCATCGACGGCATACTGGTTCTGGAAAACAAGATTGAGTCCGCCTGGAACGGGGGTCGCGGTGCGCTGGCGGGGACCGGCCACGGTGTTGCCGTAGAGACCACCGTCGAGGGCCATGGACGGCGCGGTGATGTTGATGGAGCCCGCGTTGCCTCCCTGGATGTAGCCCGCTTCGTAGACGCCGGCCGCGCCCGTGTATATCCCGCTGTAAACCTGGTCGGGGGTGGCCTGCGAGATATCGTAGATATGACCGCCGGAAAGCACCTTGGTGGTCGTGACCGTGCCACCTTGGTAGTTGGTCGTGCCGCCCGAGACGTTGATGGATGCGCCGGACTGCATGACCAGGGAACCGCCGGCGTTCAGGTTGACGGTGCCGCCATTGGTGGTGAGCTGGCCGACCGTGTGGTCAACCAAGGCAACATAGCCGCTGGTGTCGGCCAGAGCAGTGCCAACCCACGTCTTGCCGTTGAGGGTTCCGGTTTGACGGATGTCGATCTGGATGGTCTGGCCGCGCAGCGCTCCGTCCCGCTGAAGCGGAGAATCCGCCAGCTCGGCTCCGCGCAGCTGCACGGAGATGATATTATCGGTGACCGACGCCGCCACATTCGTGGAGCCACCGACGTCGATGCTGGCGCCTTGATCGAGGTAGATCTGGCCGTCGGTGAAGACGAATTGGTTTTGAGGCGAGCTGTTGACGATCCATGAACCGGCGTTCAGCGAAAGATTGGCTCCCGGCGCAAAGATCAGCGCCTGGGGCGCGAGGTAAATAGTGCGGGCGCTCACATTGATCTGGGAGGACAACGCCAGCGCGGTGCCAACGGTGCGCTCGGTGCTGTCCCACTCCGGCAGGATCTGCGTGACGCTCCCCGCTCCGAAAGTGACATCGCCGGTGGTGTTACGGAAAAAGACAGGGATATCCGTGCCAACGTAGCCGCTGGTGCCGGTGGCGTTGTAGTCGGCCAGCAGATCTATGCGGCCATTAAGCGAGGCGGAGGTGGTGCTGGTCACCGCGCCGTTCTGCGCAATGGTCTTGCCGGTCATGACCACGCTGGCGCGCGGAGCATCAATAATCCCGGTGTTGGTGACGGCACCCGCATAGGTTCCGACACTGCCCACAAACACGTCGAGTCCGCGCAGGCTGGGATCGCCGCTGTCGTGGGCGGCAAATCCCACCTGAAGGCCGGCCGCGAGAATGGCCTGGCCGTCGGGCGTCGAGATGGACCCAGCGTTGGTGACGTTGGCGCCGATGAGGGCGATGCGCCCGCCGGTCTTGTCGGAATTCGTAGGAGAGGAAAGCTGGGCGCCAGCCTCGACCACGATGTCGCCGACATGACCGTCGATGGTGAGGGGCGACGGCGGCGTGAAAGCATCCGTGGGGCCTTTGCTACCGGCGCTCTGCGGCAGGGCGGTGAAGAGGAACTGCGTGTCGGGGTTGTTGAGCAGACCTCGGGAGACGAGACTGTCGTTGATCGGCAGCGCCGAGGCGACGAGCGTGTGGGTGTTTACCTGCGAAGAGCCGCCGAAGATGATGCCGTTCTGGTTGATCACGTAGACCTGTCCGGTGGCCTTGATGCTGCCGAGAATCTGCGAGGGATTGCCGGAAGGATCGTTGATTTTGTTGAAGACTATCCACTGGCTCTGGTTGGAACCTCCGGCGCTCTGGTCGTAGGTCAAAGTGGTTTTCTGGCCGACGTTGAAAGTCTGCCAGGTGAGAAACGCCTGCTGCGCCGTCTGCTTGATATTGACGTCCGTCTGTCCGCCGGAGCCCGTCGTCTGCGTGGGCAACTGTGCGCCCTGCCAGAGCGCGGCGTTCTCCGTGGATTGGACGTTGTTGAGATCCGCCGGCACCCCGGTGGCAACTTGCAGCCCCCCGGCACCGAGACCGTTGGGCACGCTGCTCGTGGCGGCTTGGGCGGCGGCGCGGGCCGCGGCCTGCATCGCCTGGATTGATTTTTGAACCGTGTTGCTGCGCAGAAGCGTGGCCTGCGAGCGTTGCGCAAGAGCGGCGGCCTGCGCGGCGGTCACCGCCGAGTTGGCGGCGGCAGTCGATGACGAAGGAGGCGTGCTCCCTCCCGTGCGCAAAAGGCCCGCTGCGCCTAAGCCGGGACCGGTGGTGACCAGCATAAGCGCAGCCAGGCAGCTCCGCCATGCGAAGGATCGGAAGGAAACCGGCTGCTCTTTCGTGCTCATGGTCGGCGTGATCAGCGGATGAAATATCAAGGGGCGGCGACGTCGCGCTGCTCGGCGAGCTTGTCGGCGTAATCCTGGGCAAGAGTCTCAAGCTTGACGCGGGTCAGGCCGACGAAGGGCTCGCGGGCGGAGATCGCGTCGCCGAGGCCAAATTTTTCGTAGCGCACGAGAATCTCCTTACCGAGCTTGAAGAGCGCGACGTTCTTCACGTGCAGATCGTCGCCGCGGCGTTGCGCGACGATAAGCTCGGAAGCCAGCCGTGCTCGCTCGGTTTCCTTGGCGCGCGCAAGGGCGGCGGCTTGCTCGAAGGCGGCCTTGGCCTTGGCGAGAGTATCGTTGAGCCGGACGATTTCCTTGGCTTGGTCGGCGTTGGCCGCCTTGAGATCGGCGATGATCTTGTCTGCTTCCGCGTGGTCGGCGACGGCCTGCTTTTTCAGCGCATCGTTTTGAGTGATGAGAGTTTTTTTCTCATCCGTAAGCGCGTTCTGGGCGGACTGCGCCGTCGCGAGATCGTTCTGGGCGCTGCGCAACTGCAGAAGCGTGGCCTTCAAGTTTTCGCGCAGGCGGGTCTCGGCGCTTTCGGTGTCGGCGGCGGCGAGCGGAGCGGTCAGGCCGAGCGCAAATGCGCCGGCGGCGAGGAGGAAGCGAAGGGAGCGGTTCATGGTCAGAAGCGGCCGTTGAAGTCGAGTTGAAGGATGTCGTTTTTGTAGGTCGGGCCGGCGATGCTGTCGGCGGCCATGAGTTTCAGGCCGACCCATACACGACGGGAAAGGGCGAGGTTGCCGCCCAGCGTATAGCCCTTGAGATTCGTGCCGCCGCCGCCGAAATCAGAGTCGGTAAAGCCGTCGACGACGGCGTCGGACTCAACATAGCGGTAGCCGACAGCGACGTTCCAGTCCCAACGTTTGTCCAAGACGGCGTGACCGACCTGAAAATTCACAAGATAGCCGAAGTCGCCGCCGCCAAAATTGCCGGAAGATCTCAGGTTGTTGACCGCCACGGCCGCGACATCACCCCGGTTAAAGGCGACGTTTTGCACAGCCTCGCCGATGAGTGAGATCTGGATCGGATCGAAGTGGTTGTAGTCGAGCCGACCGGTGACAACGACATCGCGGAACGGCGTGGCCAGGCCGAAATACTGGTATTGGTTGGTCGTGCCAAAGCCGTTGCTGGCAGCAGGCGTGATGTTACGCAGCGCCATGTAGGTGTTGCCCTTTTGCGCAAAAGTCGGGCGCGTGGAATCCGTGCTGCCCGCATCCGAAGCGAGGACAGGCGTGTAGGGATCGGAGAGCTGGCCTTCGATGTTTTGGAAATCATAGATGGCAACGGCAGCCTTGGCGGTGAAGTCCTTGTTGATCGTCCAGTCGTAGCCAATCTGCGCGGCAGTCAGCCATTTGTCGGTGCTCTTGAACTTGTTTGGATTGGTGGAGGCAAAGTTCAGATCTGTGTTGAAGACGGGGAACATGCCGACGGTAAGGAAGGGCCTGAACGTGCGGTCTTCGCTGGGCTTCACCCGTCCTTGATAAACAAGACCGTCAAAGCCGAGATCGTTGGCCCAGAGCATGGTCGTGCTGAAGAAAGGATTATCAAAACGCCCAAGTGTGAGCGACCAATTGACCTCCGAAATAGTGTTTTCGTATTTCAGGAAACCGCGATCCAGCCAGATGGAGTATTTACTGAAATTGCCACCCTGCCCCGAACCCGCCGCACCGAAGCTCTGGTTTTGCGAAACGGGGGAATTGCTTTCACCGGTGGCGATCCGCACGCCGCTGGTGAAGCCTTCCTCCAGATCGATATCCGCACCGAGCCGGACACGGAAGCGCGTGCGATCACGATTCTGGTCAACGTTGTTGATCGGGGGATTGGCCGCGCCCGTAACATCATAGGGAGTGGAGGACGTATTGATCGCGTTGTAATTCCAAAAATTACTATTCAACCCGGTAATGTTGCCCGAGGGATAGGTTATGCCTTCGTAGCGCACGCGGATGTCGCCGTTGAACTTCCAGCGCGACACCCATTCGGGGAAGGTGCGCGGGGCGGCCCAGTTTTCGTCCACCGCCTGAGACATCACATCCTGCCGGACTTCCTCGACCATCTGTCGGCGGACGTTGCCCGGGATGTAGGTGACGCGGACGGTGTCGTCAGCCACGGGCGCGGCAGCGGCGGGCTGAGCAGAAGCTACGGCGAGGGCCGTGCGAGCTTGGACGGCCTCGGCTTCGGCCTGGGCGATGAGTTTTTCCGCATCGGCGGCGGGGATCAGGCCGCGCTCCACCATCAGGCGAATGAGGTTGATCGTCGCGTTCGGCGAAGGGGCCGTCGGCAGCGCGACGGTGGTCGCCGGAGCAGCGGGGGCAGCGACATCGGCGGCGTAGCCGGGAAGAACGACGACAGCGCACCAAGCGGAGACAAGCAACGCAAGGAGCCGGCGGCGGGGAGCGAATGAAACGTGAGACATAGGTGGTGGCTGGAAAATTTAAAGGGGGCGGCGTCCGGTGAGGCGCATGACGATGGGCACGGGCATGCCGGCGGGCGGCGCCTCCTGAAGCTGGAGCCCGTTTAGGATGTCGCGCTTGATGAGATCATCGATTGCCGGGTCACCCGTGGAGCCCTGCAAGGACACGCGCCGGATGCGCCCCGTGGCATCGGGCCAGATGCGCGCGATGACACGAAAGTTGGCGTCGCGTGTGCGGGGATTTTTGCGCAGGGCGTCCTCTATCTTGCTGGTTACCTGATTGGCATACCAACCGAAGCGGCTGCCGCTGCGGTTGGAGCCGCCGATCATGCCGTCGCCCGAACCGCCGAGGCCGAAGCCGTCGGCCGGTCCATCGCCCTTGACGCCGGTGCCAAGCGAAGGCGCGGGCGCAGGCGGCTTGTCGTCCGGTTTGTCTTCCTTGGGATCAACGGGCGCCTGCTCGACCATCTTCTGTTCCGGCGGCGGGGGCGGAGGGGGTGGCGG
>FJVV01000414.1_pt1 | contig 30668 bp, 28 predicted proteins | sample 1011911 | NCBI WGS metagenome assembly FJVV01 (sample SAMEA3912450, study PRJEB9761) | metagenome | biome: forest; material: soil | place: USA | collected 2011-06-22 | depth 0.1 m
GCCGCCATCGCCGAAACCCGCGAACACATCTTCGTCCTGTTTCCCCGCCTCAAGGAGCGCATCAAGCAAACCGCCGGCACCCTCTCCGGCGGCGAGCAACAAATGCTCGCCATCGGACGTGCATTGATGGGCCGCCCGAAGTTCCTGATGCTCGACGAACCTTCGCTCGGCATCGCCCCGCGCCTCATCACGACGATTTTCGAGAAAATCGTGGAGATCAACCGCGCCCAGGGCATCACCATCCTGCTCGTCGAGCAGAACGCCAGCCTCGCCCTGGAAATCTCCTCCCACGGCTACGTCCTCGAAACCGGCCGCATCGCCTGCTCCGGCTCCAGCCAAAAACTCCGCGCCGATCCCCAGCTCAAAGCCGCCTACCTCGGCGGGTAACCTTCATTCGGCTTGAGGGAACTCCGACCTACTTCCCGGTGCTCGTATCCGTCTGCGTCCCCGGCTCCGTCGCGGGGGTTTCCTGTATCGACGCAGGCAATGGTGCCTGCGGTTGCTCCAGCCGCACCTCGAAATCCATCTTGGAACGATCAGCCGAGATCACCGGCGTCACCTTGAGCTTGAGATCACCCATCTCGATGGCCCCGCTGCTTCCCGGACGCACCGTAATGCTAGGCGACGTGAGCAAGTCCGCGTCAGGTGAAGCGTTGAGCTTCGTGAGAACGGACGTCTGTTCATCCGCCACCCACACCTCGCCATGCTGAAGCGTGTTGGCGACGTCGGTCGCGATGGAATTCAACCCCACCGACTTCCCGGCGTCGTCCGTAAGCGAAATAAACCGACTCTCAATCTTCACCACATCCTTGCCGTCCACCTGCTCGATGACGGGCTGGGCAAACGCATAAAGCCGCTTGCCGTTCGAAAGCTTATAGCCGCCGGTGACAACCACCTCGCCGGATTTCAGCTCGGCCCGCAGTGCGGAGCTCATCATGTCTGTCATCATGGGTCGCCGCAGCTCCTCAAGGCTCGCCTTCGTCTGCACCAGCGTGGCCTCGTGCTCCGCCAGCTTTGCCTGTGCATCAGCCAGCTGCGCATCGAGCTCGGCCTTTTCACGGGTCAGGCGGGCAAAGTCCGCCGGCGACTGCCCGGGAACCATCCGCGGACGCACCATCACCGGCGCAGCCGCAGGCGGCTCAACCGACATCCGATGCATCACAAGAGTCGCCATCGCGGCGCCAATGACGCCGGCCAAAGTGTAGTTTAAAAGTTTCACAAAAAACGCCCCGTAAACGGTGCGCGCCAGCATTGGCTGCAAAACACCAAAGAAGGCACCAAAAAATTAAAAATCTCCGCGGCCTCCGCAATCTCCTCGTTAAAATCGCCGGAAATCCTCTCTTCCCCCGTCCGCCATTGCCCCAAACCGAAAAATCACCGGAGGATCACGTCCATGATTTTTAAATTCTGGAAATGGTCGCGCCCCACCCAGATTTTGTCCGGCCTCATCTTCGGCGTGCTGGCCGGCCTTGTCGTCAAGGACATGGTGACAACCCCCGAGGCTGCCGCCCGCCTCGGCTGGTGGCTCTCCCACGCCATCCAGCCGCTCGGAAAGCTGTTTATCCGGATCATCTTCATGATCGTGATCCCGCTGATTTTTTCGGCGATCATCCTCGGCGTCGCCGAGATGGGGGACGTCCGAAAACTCGGCCGCGTCGGCCTGAAATCGGTTTTCTACACGCTGCTCCTCACCACGACCGGAGTCATGATCGCCCTCGGCGTCGTCAACCTGTTCGCCCCCGGCAAGCACATGACGCCGGAAACGCGCGCCGCCCTCACCGCCCGCTATGTCGGCGACGTCTCCGAAAAGGTCGCCATCGGTGTCAAAGAGACGCCCCTCGCCGACACCCTTCTCAACCTCATCCCGCAGAACCCGCTTTACGAAGCCGTCAACGCCTTCACGCCCAACTACACCGGCGGCGGCCTCATCGCCGTGATGGTTTTCAGCCTCTTCTTCGGCGTCGCCCTCGCCATGACCCCGGCGGACAAATCCGCTCCGCTTACCGCCCTCCTCAAAGGCCTCTTCGAGGTGTGCATGGTCATCATCGGCTTCGCCATGCGCGTGGCCCCGCTCGGCGTGGCGTGCCTCGGCTTCGCGCTCACCGCGCAGCTCGGCGCGGATGTCCTGCGCAGCCTCGGCTTCTACACGGTGGTCGTCGTGCTTGGCCTCGCCCTGCAGCAATTCGTCACCTATCCGCTCTTCCTCAAGTTCATCGGCGGCATGTCGCCGTGGACGTTCTTCAAAAATATCCGCGAAGTCATGCTCACCGCGTTCAGCACCTCGTCGAGCAACGCAACCCTGCCTGTCTCGCTGCGCGTGGCGGAGACCAATCTCGCGCTCCCGCCACAGATCAGCCGCTTCGTGCTCACCGTCGGCGCCAGCGCCAACCAAAACGGCACCGCGCTCTACGAAGGCGTGACCGTCCTCTTCCTCGCCCAAGTCTTCGGCGTCGATCTCACCATCGGCCAGCAGGCTGTCGTGGCGTTCATGTGTATCCTTGCCGGCCTCGGCACCGCCGGCGTCCCGGGCGGCTCCCTGCCATTGGTGGTCGGTGTCCTCGTGACCATCGGCGTCCCCGGCGAAAGCATCGCGATCATCCTCGGCATCGACCGCCTCCTCGACATGTGCCGCACCACCTTGAACGTCACCGGCGACCTCGTCTGCGCCGTGCTCGTAGCCAAAAGCGAACCGGAGATCGGGAGCGTCCCCGCCACCGCCGCCTGACCTCCGTCATCGTTCGCCCTCCGCCTTCCGAGCTCTCAGCTTTAGAGCAATTAAAAACAATCGTAGCGCTATGGAAACCTCAGACCGGGCGCGCACAAGGCGCGCCCCTACGACGGAGGCTTGCTTGGTGTAGGAGCGTGGCTCGTCCACGCCCGCCGTTCGGCTACAGTTTAATTTTTAATCGCTCTATGCCGCCTACCCTGCCCGTAGAAGCCTTGGCGAAGGAGGGGCTCTTAGCCCTCAGCCCCCGCGGCCCCTCAGAATTTCTTCCACCCGGAAGTTTATCCGCTAACTTATTCATTTTCCATACGTTTACGCCTTGCACCAGAGGGCGGTAGCTGCACCGCTATCCATTGCAGGAGAATTGCCCTATTCCGCCATCGGATCGGCATTCGTCGGGCAAACTATGAACAAACCCTTTACCGTGCTCTCCGTTTTCCTGCTCTCGGCGCTCAGCGCGCTCGCAGGCATCAAAATCAAGGGGGCCAACGGCACCGAAATCGAATTCGTCGCCCTGTTTGATGCCAAGCCGGCCGGACTGGTTGCGCTCGACAGCTCCGACAGCTCCGCGGTCACCATCCCGTGGGCTAAAATTGATCTGACCGCGTTGAAGACGGCGCAGCCCGAAATCAACAAGGCCTACGAAAAAGCCGTTGCCACTCAAAAGGATCAGCCCCTCGGCATGGGCATCGCCAACGGCATGCTGAGCCTAAGCCATGGTCCGTTCTCACCTCAAACGTTCAGTAAAAAATAAAACCCATGTCATTTGCCATCATCGCAGGAATTTTCGGCCTCATCACCACGATATTTTGGCTCGTTATTGGATGGCGGGCGATGAAAGCCCATGAATCGCTCTCGGAAAGCATGTCCATGTTACATCTGGAAGTTAGCCGATTAAGAGCGACCCTCACTCCCGAAGAAAACAAGCGAAGCGGCTTCCAAAAACTGAGCGAGTAAAAGCATCTCACACCCATCTTCGATTCACCTAAAAGGAAGACGGGGGCAAACCCGAAGCCAAATCCAATCCCCAGGCTTTCCGCCCTCTCACGTCATTGAAAACCAACTGATTCCGTGTCAACCGAACCCGTTAAAAGCTGTTGTGTATGCAAGCGGAATCTTGCGTATGTCAGGGTCCCCATCGCAATGGGAGACCATCTATTCTGCGGGACCGGTTGCGTTTCAATCGCCGACGGATCCGTGGGCAGAAGCATTCGGAAAAGTCGGAAAAAGGACCGCCGGCTTTTGTTGATGCGTTACTACATATTATTGGCGCTCGGCGTTGGCGCAGTCATTTCTTCCGTGGTTATTTATGGCGATTTCTTCTCGGGCTCCTCGGATTTCCGCCGCCCGATCAGCCTTCTTTCCATGCCCATATTCGGGGTCTCGATTTCACTGTATAGCATAAGAGAAATACGAAAAATGAGCCGCAGGCGGCGCATATAATTTCACCGAACCCGGCATGCCCTTGCCTGGTTACACCAGCAAAACATGAACCCCATCCACCTCTCACTTGCGGGCCAAAACCCGGGATCAATCCCGACGTGGGCGGTCCTGCTCATCTGCGCAGCGCTCATTTTGTGGCTTTGGTCGGTTGTCGTCATTGCAAAGGAAAAAACCGAGGACCCCTACGACCGGATCGTCTGGCTCCTGATCGTGCTGATGCTGAATTTCATCGGCACGCTTCTTTATTTTTTCTTCGGCGGGGATGAAAAATCCAAGGAAAGATCCGAAAACCAAAAGATGCAGTCGGAGCGGAATCTGAAACGCCGGGCCAATGACGGCACGTTATAAAGATGCCCCGGCCACACAAAATCATCGGATGGGGCTTGGTAACGGTTTTCGGCGCACTCCTGTTATGGTTCCCAACCCAAATCAGGTGGACGGACTGGAGTTCAGCTTGGGAATTATTCCCCATTGCGGCGATTTTGGCGGGATTTGTCCTGATTCCCGGCATCATGGTTCTAAAACGACGATGGGATGAACTGGCGGGCATTATTTCCGCGGCCATTTGCCTGGCCCTGTTTTTCTTTTTCGTGGGTCATATTTCGGGAATTTTCAGCACGCTTGAATCTGCCTCCAAAAACAACCGATGGCTCCCGGTTCTTGGCTTGTTGGTGATCATCGGGGCATGGGCCTTACCCATTCGCCTGCACAAGATTCTCAAACCGCGACTGGAGCGTTGCATGAAACCGGGTAAAACCGAGGCCAACCCTTCCTGAAAAATCATTGGGAAACCATTCCGTCACACCCATGCCCCACGTTCTCATCATCCACGAAGTCGCCGATTATGCCGCTTGGAAGAAGGTCTTCGATGCCGCCGCCGGGATTCGCAAGGAAGCGGGCGAGCGAACCTATCAGATTTTGAAATACGAAACCGATCCCGACAAGATCGTCCATTTCTCAACCTGGACGTCCATCGCCGCCGCCAAGGCATTTTTTAAATCTCCCCGGCTGGTGAAAATCCGACAGGAAGCCGGCGTGAAAGCCCCCGAGTTCATCTACCTCGACCCACTTGAGTCCGGCACCCTCTGAACCTCCTACCATGAAATTCCTAGACGGCTTCCTGCGGCACTACGGCGTGGATGTTGGCAAATCACTCGGCCTGCTGACGCTGGCCGGTGCCGTGGAGTCATTCTATACGATGGCCGGGCAGCTCCTGACGGGCGTCCATTTCACTTTGAATCTGTGCGCGCCGTTCGGAATCATCATGGGCCTCGCGCTTTGGGAGCACCGCCCCTGGTCGCTCACCCTGCTCAAACTGTTCGGATGGCTTGCCGCCTGCGTGTTCGCGCTCCTGACCCTCGTCATTCCCTTCATGGATACGAGCAACCTGACGCTCACCATCGGCGCTCAATCCATCGCGAATCCCCCCGCCTGGATGCCCATCACCTTCGGGGTCTTGCTGGCTCCCGTGCTCCTCTTGTTTTTGGGCGTGGTCTACTCCGAAAAGGCGAAGGAGGAATTTCGGTGGCAGCCCATCCAAAGCTTCGAACGCCCCTATTTTGGCGGCGGCGTTCTTTTGGCAGGCGTCATTGTGCTGGCCGTGATCACCGGAGGAGTTCTGGCCGTCAATAGCTCGCACTCAACCTATGGGGCTTCGGGCGGCTATTCCATCGCAGGCTCCAAACTGACCCAGAACAGCGAGGCGTATTACCGGCAGGCCACCCGAGATATGACCCAACACCTGAACAATGAGGGTTTCTTTACGGAGCAGGCGTCGTGGAAGGATGGAGTCGGTGTTTCGACGCCTGCGGACACCTATTATTTCTACAAGAAAGACAAAGCCGGAAGAACCCTGCACCTGACGATCTATGCCGGGCCCGAGAATGCCAGAGGGCAGGTCGTGCCCCGGTTTATCATCAACATCCAGTATTCATACCAAATAGCGTATTGGGGGCGGGACGAAAAAGACTTCGGTGGAGTCGCCAAAGGTTGGGGCAATGACATCCGCCAATGGTGGGCCCAATACCGGCAGGCGCACCCCACCGATTTTCACGACATCGCCGATAGATCTGCACCAGTGCTGGACTGATCATCAATCACCTGCCGGCAGTCCATTCGATCCGCAGATTACAACGATTCGACACCCTCAAAACCCTCATGAATTTTTATTCCATCATCCTCGCGATCTTCCGGCTCATTGCCGTGTGTGTTGGTTGCTACTACGCCTACATTCTCATCAGCGCACTGATCGCTCCTGCCGCCCCTGAGTTCATGAACCGGGCCCAGGAAGAAATGCTGCGATACCACTACGATCAGGCCATCCGGCAAAGCCTCATCAATATCGGCGCGGCGATCACCCTGTATTTTCTGGCGCCCCTGCTTGGCCGGCTGATCACCTCCGGCGGCGACCGGCGCCGCTGATGAAAGTCCTGCCCCAATCCAAAGCCGCCAAAATCCGTTTTGCCGTTCTGGCTGCGATGCTGCTGGCGGTCATTGGCGTGTGCCGCCTCGACCGCGTGGTGATTTATTATTTTTCGGACAAGCAGGAAGGAGACATCGTATTCCAATCGCTGCCGCATCTCGATTTGGTGGACGCCATCGAAGCCGTCACCAAATCACCGTGGTCCCATTGCGGAATCCTCGTGAAACGTGACGGCCGTTGGATGGTGGCCGAGGCCATCGGAGATGTCCGCTACACGCCGCTCTATGTCTGGATGGTGCGGGGAAGAAGATCCGCCATCGACTCCTACCGCGTGCGGAATCTGCCGCCTGGCGGCGCACCCCGAATCCAAGCCGGCGTGGATAAGCTCCTCGGTAAACCCTATGATTTCCGCTACGCCCCGGATGACGCCGAAATCTACTGCTCGGAACTGGTCTACAAGGTCTATGACCGCGAACTGGGGATCAAAATCGGGGATTGGGAAAAGCTGGGAGACCTGAACTGGAAGCCCATGGAAAAATTCATCCGCAGCATGGAGGGAGGCCGGCTTCCCTTGAATCGTGAAATGATCACTCCCATCGGCCTGACCCGCAGTCCCAAGGTCGTCCGGGTGTTTACAAACAGGGACTGACGGTGCCCTCGCAGGAAACAGACAACTTCCTCATTTTTGGGCCAACTTCCCCCCATCATGAAACCTGTCCTCCTCTCCATCGCCCTTCTGCTGCTTGCGGGGTGCAACTTCGAAGCCCCGCTCACCGAGAAGCCCACCCGCGACGTTGATCCGGCCCTTCTGGGCTCCTGGTTTTCCCTGACCGATGGCAAGCCGCTCGATGTCTTCAAACTCTCGAAAGAGGAATACCTGGTGCTCGACGACGGCAGTCCCTATGTGTGCACCCACTCGGATGTCGCCGGGACAAACTTCGTCAGCTGCCGGCAGCTCGCCAACGACAAGGACCGCTACGGCAAATATGCCTACATCGCCTACAAGGTGGAAAAGGACGAGCTGGTCATCCTTCAACTGAGCGGAGCGCTGCCGTTGACCGACAAATCATCGCCCAAGGAAATCCGCGCTGCGCTCGAAGAAGCCGGAAAAACCGGGACCGCGCTGGACACGGATCCGCAGCACCAGAAGCGCTACAGGAAAAAATCATGACCTTGCCGGATTTAACTTAAGACAATCCAAACCAGTGGATTATATTTGTCTCAGGGATCCATCCGGCAATCCCATTCTAAAAGCCGGATGCGCACTGGCTGAACATTTGCCAGCCTAACCGGTCACGTCATGCTGCACTCCAGCAACCCCATCCAACCATGCTCGCACGTCTTCTCGCCTCCCTGCTTTTCGCCGCCGCAACGCTCTCGGCCCAACCGACTCCGGACTCTCAACCCTCAACTCTCAGCTCTCAACTTTCCACCACCGCCGTCACCCTCACCGGGGCCAATGGCCGTGCGGTCGAATTCGCCGGCATCTGGGAAGCCCGCCCCGATGGACTCGTCGTCGTCACCACCGCCGAAAGCGAGCCCGTCGTCGTTTCCTGGTCCAAGTTCGACCTCGCCAAGCTCAAGACCGAACAACCCTCCCTCGAAGCCGCCCGTCAGCGCGCCGTCTTTTTGCGCAGCGCGCAGCCCGTCAACCTCGGCCTCTTCGCCAGCATCCTCACGCCCTCGCAAGTCGGTTCGGAAATCGCCCGCGTCCTCGACGTCCCCTCGACCGTGAAGGTGCCCGTCGCCTTCCGCACCACCACCGAGACCGTCATGCAGGCGCAACTCGTGACAATCTACCCAACCGTCTACGACGGACTCGTCATCGCCCCGCCGATCACCGCCATAAACCAGCGTAGCAAGACCGAGACGGAAACCCGCCAGATCACGCCCGATGAAATCACCACCACCCCGCGCCGTGTGATCTACCAGCTTACACGCACCGATGGGGTCCTCCAATCCGACCGGCGCGCGCTCTTCGAACTCAACAAGACCAACCCCAAGCTCCTCGAAGAGGCCGCCCAAGGCCTTGAACGCATCCGTGCCAGCCTGCCGCCCAAACGTTTTCTGCCCAATGATCCGACGCTGCAAACCCTCGACCAACGTCTCGCCGAGGCTATCGCCACGATCCGCGATCTGCCCACCGGCCAGACGATCAGCCGCGCCCAGCAGGATAAGCTAAAGGCCTTCCTGTCCCTCGCTGATCATCCGATTTTGAGATAACCACCCTCCGTCAAAAATGAAATTTCACGCCCTCTCCGTCCTGCTCTTGGGCATCGTCCTCTGCATTTCATCTCTCCGCGCCGAAAAACTCACCGTCGCCGCCGCGTCCAACCTGACCTACGCGCTCACCGCGCTCAACACGGCCTACACAAAGGCCAACCCCGCCGACGAGGTCGTCACCGTGACCGGCGCCTCCGGCAATCTCTTCGCCCAGATCACCAACGGCGCGCCCGTCGACATCTTCCTCTCGGCCGACACCGACTACCCGAAAAAACTCGCGGACGCCGGCGCCGCCGATGCCGCCACGCTCATGACCTTCGCCATCGGCCGCCTCGCCCTTTGGACCACGAAACCCGATCTCGACGTCACGAATATCACCGCCGCCCTCGCCGACCCGCGCGTAAAGCACATCGCCATCGCCAATCCCCGCACCGCGCCCTACGGCCGCGCCGCCCGGCAAACTCTCGTGAGCCTCGGCCTCTGGCAGACCAACTCCGATAAGTTCGTGATTGGAGAAAATATCACGCAGACCGCGCAGTTCGTCGAAACCGGCAACGCCGAGATCGGCTTCATCGCCCTCTCCCTCCTGCTTGCGCCCGACCGCAAAACCAAAGGCTCCTACCACGAGATTGACGCCAAGCTCCACGACCCGCTCGACCAAGGTGCCGTCATCACAAAGCACGGCGCGAACAACCCCGCCGCGAAACGTTACCTTGCCTTCCTGAAATCCCCCGCCGCCCAAGATGTCTTCAAGCGTTTCGGCTACGGCGTGCCTCCGACTCCTTGAGCAAGGAGCCGCAAGCTCATTGAGCCCTACCCTTGCGGGCGGCGGTTGATGCGGTCGGTGGCGGGAAGTTCCATGGGAGCCGGCGGAGCGACGGGAAACGGCTCGGTCGGATCCAGGGTCTGGCCTGAGGTTGTCTCAAGGTGGCCGTCCTTTTGCTGCACGTCTTCGACTCGGTAGAGCGAACCGTCAGGTTTGAAGAGGAAGGTATTGAACTCGGCCTCCGTAAACGGACGGCTGCCGCGGCGGGCGAAGACGACTGTCTGGTGTCCGCTTTCGTCGATCACGCGGTCGCGGTCGAGTCCGCGGCCCACGGCGACCGCCGCGCCCTTCGTCGGATAGGTGGCGATGAGCTTGGGATTTGGCGGCGGGCTGAAGCCCTGGTAGCCGGGCACGTTTTCCGGCGAGATCATCTGGATGACGCGCAGGCCGTTTTTGCCGTCGGCCACGAGGGCGAACATCGAGGCGTTGACCGAGCCGATCTGCACGGCGCGGACATCGTTGAGCGCGCCATCGGCGGTGAACATCTGGAAGACCTTGGGCTCATCAGGATTCTTGATATCGATGATCGCGAGGCCGTCGGCACCGTCGGCCACGTAGGCGTAGGTACGGGCGGCGTAGACACCCTGTGCATCCTTGAGCGGGACAGTCGCGGCGGGCACGGGGCGCGGGTTCACCGGATCGGTAAGGTCGAAGACTTTGAGGCCATCCTCGTCGGTCACAAAAGCACGGAGGAACTGGAGGGCGATCTTGCGCGGATTCTTAAGCGAGCCGGCGGGGGCGCGGCCGATGACGCGGGGCTTAGACGGCGTGGAGATGTCCACGACAATCAGGCCGGCGGTGCAGGTGACGTAGAGGCGGTCGCCCGCGAAGGCGGCGTGGGTGGCGCCCGTCAGGAGTCCTTCGGGGTTGAAGCGAGTGACGTCCTTTTCGGTGAAGAAGTTGTTCTTCGGGTCGCCGTCCACGAGCGTGCCGACCATGACGGTGACGAGGCCTTCCTCGCGGTCGGTCACGTAGACGTAGCCGTAGGTGAGCGAGATGGCCTGCTCCTCGTTGACGGGGTTGCGCGTGCGCAGCGGGTCGATGCCGAGCGTGCTCGGGAGGACGACGCTGGTGGCGAACTTCGTCTTCACGCGCGTGTTCTGGCCGAGGGGAGAGACGGGCGAGGACGTGATGCGTTCGGAGAAGCCTTTGTTGTCGATGTTAGCGATGTCGAAGACCTCGAAGCCGCCGGGGCCGTTGGCGGTGTAGAGGTATTCGCCGCGCTGGGTGAGATCGAGGATGTCCTCGCCGTCGTGGTGGTAGGCTTCCTTCAACACACCGTGGTTGGTTTCGACGTGGGTGCTGTAGTTATCGGGATAGGCGAGGCGCTGGAGGTGACTGCCGATGGCGGCCTGCGGCTCCTCCTGCTCGGTCCAGACGACGGCGTTGAAGCCGTCCTTGCCGGCGCCGACGTAAGCGTAGCGACCGAAGAAATTAACCGTGCCGGTGCCGAAACCGAGGAGCTGGGTCATCCAGGCGTTGTTGTCGTTGGCTGCGGAGAGATGGCAATCGGTGCAGCCCTTGGTCGTGCCGACGGAACTCGTGGTGTGGGCGAAGTGCGGGTTGAAGGCCTGGCCGCTGTAGCCCTCGGCGGAAACGGTCTGCTGTTGGGAGTAGACCCACTCGCGGTTGGCGTTCTGCGAGCCGACGATGACGGCGCTCGACGAGCGGATGACGGCGAGGCGGTTGTTTTTGTAGGTGGCGTCCTTGCCGAGCATGAACACGTCGTCGCGCACGACCTGCGGGTTGTAACTGGTGTAGTTGCGCGTGGTGGTGCCTTCGAATTTGTTGGCCTCGACCTTCTTGTTGGCGCGCATCGGCAGGTGGCAGCCGAAGCAGCTCGTGGCCCACGAGGTGTGGCAGATCTGGCAAGAGACGTCCTTGTTGGCGTGCGCGAGGGAGAACTTCGGATCGGCTGAGCCGGGCTTCACATCAACGGAAGGTGTGCTGCCCCACGACGTGCCGTCGCGGCGGAGGGTTTTGGCGTAGGCGGACTTCGCGTTGTAGTGCGAGGACGTCGGGTCGATGGTGTCGACCGTCTGCGGGACTTCCCACGTGATGTCGGGGCTCATCATGGAGCGCTGGAAAAGTTTGCTGCCCTGCCAGTAGAAACGCGGGCCCCACGGCGTGGTGCCCTTGGCGAGATCGTTGGGGAGGACCTGACCGTTTTCCAGGTGGCCGCCGGCGCCGCTGGTCATGAGCGTGGGGCGTTTTTCCACGGTGCCGTGGCAGTCGATGCACTCGATGGCGGTGGCGGCGCGGGGCTCGCCGTAGAGGAGGCCGTTGCCGTGGACGTCGGTCGTGAAATGGCAGTCCACGCATTGCATGCCGCGCGCGAGGTGGACGTCCTTCAGGTGGACGGCCTTGGCGAACTTGGCGGGATCGGTGTCGGCGATCTTCTTGTCGTCGAGCGTGAGAAGGTTGCCCTCCTTGTCCTTTTTGAAGACGGCGCGGAAGATCCAGCCGTGGCCGTGGTAATCGGCGAACTGCGTCTGCTTGAGCTGCGGGTTGAGCTCGGCGACCTTTTCGAGGAACCCGGGGTCGCTCCAGAGTCCGCGGACGGCGGCGGCCTCGGGGTTGGCAAGCAGGGCGTCGGCGGTTTCCTTCTCGGTGGGGTTCTTCTGCTTCTTGGGATACATGAACTCCCCGTCGCTCTCCTGGTCCCACCACGTGTAACCGAGATACGGATTCACGAAGAGATTTCCCTGGTGCATGTGGCAACTGATGCACGAGCTCGACGGGATGCTGCGGGTGAATTGGTGCTTGATCGGGTGGCCCTTCTCTTTCTTCGAGATCATCGGGTCGGCGGAGAAGCTCAGGCCCTGATGTCCGTATTTGGACCACCAGCCGGAGTTGGTGGGCGAGCGGTCGTTGGCATAGACAACATGGCAGGCAGTGCAGCCCGAGGAGCGGTAGTCGCCCGGGTGGTTGTTGGTGCCCATGAAGCCGAGGAGAGGGTCGTTGAGGCGCGTCTTCTGGAGGTTGAGGTAGACGGGATCGATGCGGTTGAGCGTGCCGAGACCGCGCTCGCTCAGGCGGCGGGCGGGCTTGCCGGGCGGCTCGAAGGCGTTGGGGTTGCCGAGCTCGGTCTGCTTTTCGCCGCCCTGCTCGAAGATGCGGAGGATGTTCGAGGGCTGGCCGATGGCAAAGCGCGGCAGCGGGTCGAGGAACGGCAGGATGCCGAGGTCGCGGGTCATCGCCTCGGTGACGGGAATGGGGCTTTCGAGACGGAGGGGCACGCCGTCGGCGCCATAGGCCTGGCCGTAGCGGTAGTTTTTATTCGGGCACGCGCCGTTGTTGTAGAGCGCGGCGCCCCAGAGCATGGCGCCGTGGTTCATCATGCTGTGACCGACATCCTTGTTGATGTCGCCGTGGCAGAGACCGCAGGCCTGTTCGGAGACGCGGAGATCGCCGGGGTTGACGAAGCGGATGAACTCGGGGGACTCGTGGTTGAGGAGGACGGAGGAGTCGTTGGGGTTGGCGGAGCTCTGCCAGAACTCGGGATGGAGCGGGGCGATGTGGGCCTTGCGCATGGTGAGGCCGGGCGTGGCGTTGCCGCCGTGGCAGTCGGTGCAGCCGAGCACGACATGGGGCGAGGCATGCATATCCTCGATGTTGGCGTGGCACTCGATGCAGCCGGCGCTCTTGCGATTGGCGGCGGCGCGAGATTGGTCGACAAGGTTGGCGGGCTTCGGAGCGGCGGCAGGCGTAACGTCGGGCGAACGAGGCACGGCGATGCGCGGACCGAAGATGCCGTCAGCGGAGGTGGTGACTTCAGGGCCGGCGAGCACGACGAGGGAGGCGAGCGCGACACCCCACACGGCGATGGCGAGCAACGTCAGGCGAAAGATGTGTCCGGAGTTCTTCTTGCGCATGGTTCAGTAGGTAAAGGTGACGGCGGCGACGGCGCTGTAGAGCCAGTCGTCGACATGGGAGCTTTGGCCGGCGGGCGTGTAGCCGGGGGTGCCAGGTTGGGTGGTGCTGTAGATGTCACGGAAGCCCTGCCCCGGCAATAGCACGCCGTAGCCGAGCGAGACGATGATGTTATCTTTGAGAAACGGCCGCCACTGGAGGCCGAGGCCGAGGTCGATGCCGAAGTCATTGCTGACTTCGTTCGTGAGCAGCGCGGTCTTGATCGGCTCGGTGGTGGCGAAGCGGATGTAGTTCGCGCTGAGAAACGCCTTCAATTTCGGCGTGACGTCGATATCGGCACCGAGCCCGAACATGACGAGACCGGGGTTGACGAAGTTGGACTGGCCCTGGGATTTGCTGGTGCGGAGATTGGGCAGGAGGCTGAAGCGCTGCTTCACGCCCACCGAGGTGCCGGCGAGGTTAAAGCCCTGGCGCACGAAGTAACTGAAGGGGCCGCCCTCAAAGTTGGTGTTGTCCACGATGGAGTCGAAGCCGGTGGCCTTGCCGTCGGTGGAATTGCTGTCGCCGGAGGCGTAGAACACGGAGGCCTTGTAGCGGATCCAGTCGCGGTCGTAGCTCACCTCAAGCGCGGCCATCTGCGCGCAGATGTCGACGGGGCGGCCGGCGAGGCCGTTGAGGTCGTCGCGGCCGACGACGAGGTAGGTGGAGTGGGAAACGTTCCAGCGGCCGATGTGGCCGTCGCCATTCCAGCCGAAGTAGGCGGCCTCGACCTTGTGCGGGGCGACGGTGCCAATCGGCGCGGGGCGGACAACGGCGCCGTTGGTGTCGTATTGGGTGCCGCCGTCGTCGTAGTTTGCGAGGAAGCTCAGCTGGGTGGTGTAGCCCTTCCAGAGGAAATCCTGCCGGTAGAGATTGGTGATGAATACGGTCTGGCCCCGGGAATCGAAGGTATTGAGGTCGGAGTTGGTGTCCTTCTCGCGCATGTCGAAGAGCGCGACGTTATACTGGTAAAGGTTGTCGTCGTAGTTGCCGAAGAGACGGACGCCGAGGTTGGTGTCGTTGAAGACGAAGCCTCGAAAATCGCTGTTGAAGGTCTGGTTGCCTACCTTGACGGCGACGAAGTCGTAGTTGGTCGAGAGGTTCTTGAGGTGAACCTCGACGAAGGCCTCCTGCAACGCGACGTAGGTGGTGGTACGGGTGGTAGCGTTGCTGTTGAGATTGCCAGCCGACGTCGCGCCGCCGAGGGCCCCGCCGACGTCGCCGGGGTTAACCACGGGGCCTCCGCCGGGCGAGGCGCCGCCGCTGCCCGGCCCGCCTGGATTCGGCGAGACGATGCCGGTCTCCTTGAAATCAACGCGGGTGTAGTCGAAGACCGGCTTGATCTTCACCGCCCACTCGACCGGCTTGAAGACCGTCTCGCCCTCGAACAAGACGGCGTCGATCGCAAAGTTGGACACGAAGACGGTCGAGCGGCTTTTGCCGAAGAAATCAGACGAGCCGGGACTCGACGCGCTGGCACCGCTCGGGACGGTGAGCTTGCGGTCCTCGTAGAGCAGCTCGCTTGAGGCGGTGAGCGCGAGAAACACGTCCTGGCCGTAGACCGGCAGGTCGCCCTTGAGCAGGCTCTGGCGGTAGTAGTCCCACAAGCTGGGCTTGGTGTCGGCGCAAGGCATTTCGTTGGTGTCGCCACTCGTGTAGCGCCGCCACGGGGTGAAGCCGGTGTCGCGCCAGCGGTCGGGCACGGGCTTCGTGTTGGGAGGGATGCCTTCGCCGGTGGCCACGCTGGCATACGATTCCGGCGCGTGCCAGTCGGTGACGATGTAGAGGTTTTCCCGCGTGCCGGCGCGAGGGAGTTTCTCGTCGTCGACAAGGGGTTCGAGGCCGTAATTCAGCGGCGTGGCGGGCGGCGCGGGCACGATGAGAACTTCCTCCAAAGGTCCGCGCGGCAGGGCGAGCGCGGCGGGCACGGGCGCCTGCTCGGGTCGGACAAACTCGACCTGGTTGGTCTTGAAATAGGGATCTTCCGCAGGAGCGGACGGGCGCAGCGAGGCTCCGGGATCGGGGTTGAAGAGGTCGGGCGAAAGCGCGGGCGATGCCCCGACGGGCGTGGTGATGCGCTCACTGAAAAAGCGGCGGAGTTCGACAGGCGGGAGTGGCGGCAGCAGTGCCCCCGGATCGGCGGGCGTGGCCTCGGGCGCGGCGGGCGGCGGGGCGACGTCAACGCGCTGGGTGGGCCGCGCCGTATCGGCGGGCGTGTCTCGTTCGCCGGGCGCGGGCGGGGAGGCAAACGTGGTGGCGACGAGGAGCGTGCAGGAAACGGCCGGCCGCAGAAACTTTGCCCGCACACCGGTCATTCGAGCGGGTGCGCCGCGGACGAGGTGGAGGACAACGCGGGCGGCTTTGGATTGTGATAATCATGGCAGGTGACGCAGGTGTCGGCCACCCCGCCCTTCGGACTGTGGCAGATGGCGCAGCTTTTCACCGAGGGCATGATGACATCGGCAGTGGCGGGGCTCTTGGCGGCCGCATGGCAGTCGGTGCAGGACATCGCGGTGTGTTTCGAATGGTCGAACTTCGCGTGCAACATCCAGCGGTCGGGCGTCTGCGGCGGCGTGATAACCGGCGTGGCGTCGCCGCGCGGGGTGACCTCGTGACAATAGGCGCAGCCGGCGAACTTGGCGCGGGCGAGGCCCTTCGCCCCGGCGATGACGGTGGCCTCGCCCGTGCGGGCGTCGGCAAAGAAGACCGAGCGCTCGAGGTTCTCGCCCGTGAGCGTGCGCTGACGGAGGTCGGTCATGCGGGTCTGGACGAAGGCCGCGACCTCGTCCTTTCCGGTGATACCGAGGACGCGCGTGGCATAGTCGGCATACTGGGTCGGCAGACTGCGCAGGTAGGCGCGGGCATAGGCGGCGTCTCCGTGGGGGAGCTGCATGCCGGGGGTATTCTCGTCGAAGTTGAGCGCGTGGCAAACACGGCAGTTTTGCTCAAAGGTCAGCCGCTGCATGAACGCCCCCGAGGCGTCGGCACGGTGACAATCCGAGCAGACGAGAGTCTTGCCGTTCAGGCGCGGAATGTCGCCGGTGAGATGCGTGCGGTGATTGAACTTGAGCGTGTTCGCGTCGACGTGCTTTTCACGGAGCACCTGGAACTCGGGATGGTCGGTGGAGAAGGAATGAATCACCCGCGTATATCCCCCGAGCGGACGCGTGGCGGGATGGATGACGAGGCCGGGTGCGGTCTTGCACTTGAACAGGGCGGCGGACAACGCACCGCCCTTCTTGGAGGAGGCAAGCATCTGGGCGGCGTCGCCGTGACAGGTCGCGCAGTGGCTTTCGGCGACGGAGGCGAGCGAACCGGTGCCCTGGTGTTCGCGGTGGCAGATGGAACAGGAGATGGCGTCGACCACGGCGGCCTCGTGGAAGGATTTATCGGCGTGGCAGGCCATGCATGACTGGTCCATGCGCGAAAAATCCTTCGGGTGGGGCGAAACGAATTTACTGAAAGGCAGCGACGTTTTCCCCGCCTCGAAGGCGCTGGCGACCACGGCGGCGTAGCTCAGCCGCACCTCGGCGTGGCAGGCCGCGCAGTCGCTGGCGCCAAACTTCGCCGCCAGACGGTCGAACTCCGGGCCGGTATGGTGCGACGAGAGCGGCGCAGGGTTGATGAATGCCTCGCGGAGCGGGCCGCCAAGTCCCATGAAGAGCAGGCCGATGCTGATGAGCACGACGAGGCGCGTGACCAGACCGCGCTTGGAGCGAAGGCTGCGCACGGGCTGGCACTTCGGGATGGCGCGGCAGCAGGTGCCGTCGGGCAGCGGGCCGTTTTCGCAGGCGCCGCCCCACTCCTTTGGCCGCGTGCATTTCCACGTGCCCTTGGCCTCGCCTTCCTTGATGACGAGCTGCGGTTTGCACTCGCCGGTCGCCCGGCACTCACCGGAGGGACTTGGCCCGATGCGGCACGGGCAACCGTCGCAGGTGTGACCGCAGAGCCAGTCTTTGTTGGGCCGATCATAGCGCGACTCGTCGAAATCCGGCGTGGGAACGCGGCCCTCGCTCATCGGGCACCTCCGGAATAGGAGTAAACCAGGACAACGTGCACAAAGCTGAAGACGAGCAACCCGTAAGTCAGCGGGATGTGGACGAAGAGCCAGCCCCTCAGCAGGAACTGCTTGGCCGCGTGGAAATCGAGGGCGTCTTTCTGCTTCACGAGATCGGCGAGCTGCCCGATGGTTTTCTTTTCCTCGGCGTTGAGGAAGCGGCCGAGCTCGGCGAGCTGGCCAAGCAGGGTGTTGAGGGAACGGCGCGAGCCAAAAATGTGCGCCCAGAAATGATTCTCCCCGGCGAAAAACCCGGCGAGGCGGCCTGCATAGAAATCGGCCAGCGTCGAGGCCTTGGCGATCGGGATGCCCTTGAGCACCAGCGCCTCGACCTGTTCGCGGAGAGAACGGCGAATGATCGGAATGCGTTCGTAGGGCACCTCGCCGCCGACCGTGGTGAGCTGCTTGGGAATCGTGCGGGAGATCCACCAGCCGACGATGCCGCTGAGCGTGACACCGACAAAAAGCGCCGACAACAGGCTCTCGAACCAGCCGGAGGGCCAGCGCCAGCGCGAATGAAGGAGAAACACCAGCCCCGTGAGCAGCCCGAGGTAGATGTGCATCTGCAGCCACAGGCGCGCGCTGACAAGCGGAAGGAACGCCAGTTTCTTCCGGGCGTTGAAGGCCGTCAGGTAGAGCATGAGCGCGAGCAGGCCCCAGCCGGTGAGATAGACGAGGTGAGGATGCGTCGCGAGCAAACGCGCGTGCCAGATCGCGATGCCCCCCGCGACGGCGAGGAACGACGCCGTAAAAATCGCGCGCCGGATGAGGGACCGACCGTTCATCGGTGGAGCCACGCCGCGAGTTCGTCGAGCGTGTTGAGGTTCATGCGCTTCATGGCGTCGTGCGGGCAGGCGCGCTCGCAGGCGGGGCCGCCATATTGGTCGATGCAGAGGTCGCACTTGGTCGCCTTCACGATGGGCTTGGCATCGCTGGCGACCAGAATGTTTCCATCCTCATCCCGCAACTCGACCATGCGGATGGAACCATAGGGGCAGTTGTTGGCACAGGCGGAGCAGCCGATGCAGGTGACGGGATTGATGACTACTTCGCCCCCGAACGCGTCACGGTGGATGGCCCCGGTGGGACAGCCGATCATGCAGATCGGGTCGGCGCAGTGCATGCAGGCCTGCGCGACCATGATGTTGTCATGGATCGGGCCGCTGCGAAGGAACCGCGGATTGTTGTCGTGCGTGGCGGCACAGGCGCGCACGCAATCGTCGCAACGGGTGCAGCGGTCCATGTCGATGACCATGGTCTCGGTGCCGTTGAAGAGACGGTTCTGCGTAAGGAACTCCATCATGCCGGAGCCGACGACCGCCTCGGGCTCCGCCGTTTTTTTCACCGCGACCGTCTTCTTGGGGCCGGAGGGCAGTGATTTCCTCGAAAGGGGCCCGTTGGTAAAAGGCGAATTCGTGAAAGGGGAGTTCGTGAACGGCGAGTTGGTATGCGGCGAACGTGTGCCCTCGCCTACCGTCTCCATCACGGGCGGCAGCCAGTCCTTCGGCAGCGACGGCAGCACGAGCCGCTCGATGACCGGCGCGGGGATGACGAGGACGTGGGTGTAGCCGATGACGCGAAGACTGTGCTGAAGGGCGATGACGCGGCCAGGCTGGCGCCAGTTGTGCGCGATCTCGTCGAAGCCGTAGATACCGCCGGAGCCGAGATAGTTGAGGGTGCGGTGACCGTCGCCGTAGCGCTGGGTCATGCGGGCGAAACCGGAGCGCACCATGACAACGCCGTTGGGATAGTCTCCCTCGCTCGCGATCGTCTGCTCCTGGGCGGCGGAAGCGCCGGACTTGACGAGCTTCTTGTAATCGCCCGACCAGTCGTAGTCGCCGTAGGTCTCGAACTGCGTGGCGTCCATGACCTGTTTCTTGGCCTCGGCGGAGAGAAACTTCATGAACGGAATCTCCTCGAGGTAGGTGGCAAGGGCGCGCTCGCGGTATACACGGTCGATGTGCTGGCGGAGTTTCGGATCATAGCGCATCAGATCGCGCAGACCCTGCCAGCGGATTTCCAAAAGCTCGGTGCCATCCTCCTCGGCGAAGATGGTCGCGGTGCGCGGTATGCGAGATAGCGCCGCGATCTCGCCGAAAAAATCGCCCTCCTCGATGGTCGCGGTGCGATGCTGATCGAGCACGCGGGGCACGTCCTGAAGCACGATGCGGACATCCTTGGCGTCCTTGCTCGCACCGCCGCGCCGAAGGAAGCTGTGGCGCTCGCGCTGGCGGGCGACCTCGTCCTCGCGGGAGTTACCCCAGAGCTGGGCCAGGGCCCGAAAGAGACCCCGGCGCGCGGGCTCGCGCCGGCCGATGTCGGACGGCGGCAGGCTGGGGCCGATGACCACGCGGGCGGTGCCGGCGAGGACAAGAAAAGCCGAGGTGCCGTAGTCGCCTTCGCGGACGATGATCTCACCCTTCTTGAAACGATGGAGACGCGCGTCGTTCTTCAGCACGTCAGGAAGCGGCGCTGATCGCGGGAAGCTCTCCTGGTTCATGTCCTTGAACGGCTCGCGCACCATGAGACGCTGCACATCAGCGTCGGTGATGTCATCGCTGAAGGCAGAGTCCCAGCGGCGCGGACGATCCGGAGCGGATGGAATGGTGCTCATCAGGCGTCGAGGACCAGCGCGCCCTTGGGCCTGCAGATACAGGCGAGGCAGGAACCGTTTTCGACCTCGGCGCCGTGCTCGACAAGGTATTCGACCTCGCCGGACTTGATGGCGACGAGGCAGGAACCGCAGTTGCCCGCCCGGCAGCCGGCGTCGATCTTGACGCCCAGTTCGTCGGCAAAATCGAGAATGGAGCCGCTGGAGGCCTTCCATGCGACGGTCTTGCCGGACCGCGAAAACTGAATGTCGATGCCTGTCGCCGGTGCCGCTGCGGCGGCAGCCTTCTCCTCGGGCTTGGGCGCGCGTTTCACAGATGCCGGACCGAACGCCTCGAAGTGGACCCATGCATCCGGCACGCCCCAGGCGCGCAGATCGTCGGTGATCGTCTGCATGAAAGGACCGGGGCCGCAGAGGAAGTAGTCGTAGTTGCTCGAAGGCAGAAGCTGCTTGAACAACTCCACGCTCACGCGGCCCTCGTGTTGATAATCGCGGCCCTTGACCTCGGTCGGATGCGGCCGCGAGTAGCAAACCTGCATACGGACGTTGGGATGCTTCGCGGCGAGCGCGGCCATGTATTCCTTGAACATGTGGTCCTCTCCGCTGCGCGCGCCGAAGAAGAACCATATCTCGCGGGTCGAGCCGGCCTCGACGAGGGCGTTGGCCATGCTGACCATGGGGGTGACGCCGATGCCGCCGGAAATCAGCACCACCGGCCGCTCTTTCTCCAGATCGAGGAAGAAATGACCATTGGGCGCCTTGACGTCGAGGATGTCGCCCTCCTTGACGGCATCACAGAAAAACGAAGAGCCGAGTCCGGGAGGATGCTCGGTCTTGGGCGGAGGAAGACAGCGCTTGATGGTCACGCGGTAATGCGTGGGGCGGGCGCAATCGGAAAGCGAATAGCACCGGACCAGCGGCCGGCTCTGGCCGGGAATCGTGAGCTGAAAGGTCAGATACTGTCCCGGTTTGAAAGGTGGAAGCGGCTTGCCGTCGTGCGGCTTCAGGTAGAACGAACAGGCGTCGGCACACTCCAGCACCTTTTTCTCGACCGTGAACTTGCGGACGCCGTTCCAGGCGGACTTGGCCTGCTCCACCGTTTGAATACGCAACCGGGCGCCTTGGATGTCGAGCGTGAGCCGCTCCTGTTCCAACCGTCCGCGCTGCCGTTCAAACCAGAGGCGGCGGGCGCTGCTTCCCGCCAGAAGGCCGACATGCAGCAGAAGACCGCCGATAATAAACCAACCGGCAACATAGGCCGGGTTCGCCATGATCCCATTGAGAAGTTCTTTATACATGCGCAGAAGGATCATCATTGGTTGCGACACCTCGGGTGAACGGCCGGATTGTTCACTTCGTGCGGCTTGTAAAAAGTTGTGAAAATTTGACGCCGCCATAAAAACCACACAAACCCCCAATAAGTAAGCAAAAATTATGCGATGCATTAAAAAACATGCAGTTACATGGCGCCGCCTGATCGTCGGCGGAACGGCCTGCATCGCCGCCTCCTCATGGGGCGAACCGCCTCCCTCTCCCGCCACGGCGTTCATTCATCCGACAATCCTTGGCGCCGGCTCATGTGCCACCAGCGGCTGCCACGGCGGCGCGGACGAAAAAAGCCGCCAGCACATCGTCTGGTCGCAAAGCGATGTCCATTCGCGTTCCTATGCCACCCTCACCACTGCGCGCTCTGCGCGCCTCGCCGAAGCGCTGCGCATCCCCGATCCTACCACCAGTGCGCGCTGCACGACCTGCCACGCTCCCGCCCTGACGGTTCCCGCCGACCAACTCGCTTCCGACGTGAAGGCGACCGAAGGCGTCTCCTGCGCGAGTTGCCACGGTCCTGAGTCGGGCTGGCTGCGCAGTCACACCCGCGCCGACTATACCCACGCCGATCGCGTGGCCGCCGGGATGCGTGATCTCGCCAACCTCCATGTGCGCGCCAACACCTGCGTCGCCTGCCATCAGAACATCGACCCCGAGCTCGTGAACACCGGCCGCCATCCGCGGCTGATCTTCGAACTCGACGGCCAGGCCGCCAGCGAGCCGAAACACTGGCGCGAGCGCGCCGGCTGGAACGGCGCGCAAGCCTGGTATGTAGGCCAGGCCGTCGCCCTGCGCGAAATGAGCTCCGCCCTGCTCAACGGCAAAGCCGATGCCGTCCGCGAATCCCCCCGCTGGGAAGGACTCCTCTGGGTGCTCCAACGCACGGGCGACCGGAACGCCCTGCCTTCCGGCAATCTCACTCCGTCCAAAGACGCCTCCGTTTACGCCAGCGCCGTGAACGCCTGCGACCAACTGGCCAAGACTGCCACCGCCAGCTTTGCCCCCGCGCAGACCTCCTCATTTCTCTCCCGCCTTGCCTCCACCCATCCGGAATTCGCAGACCGCTCCATCTCCCGCGAGATGCAGGCCTGCCGCGCCGAACGCCTCGTGCTCGCCCTTGACCGCCTGCTGGCCGCCCTGCCCGCCGACCAACGCCCCGCCGGCTCGGGCCCGCTGCTCGACAGCTTGTTTCGCCTCGTGCAATCCACGCCCGATTTCTCGCCGGCGGACTTTTCCGGCGCACTGGCCGCGTTCGCCAAAACTCTGCCTGCCTCTGCGGCGAACTGATCCGATGCCCAACCTTCATCGCGCCCTTTCCGTGGTCGGTTTCACTGTGGCCGCGCTCTTCGGCGGCGCCACCCCGGCCGGCGCCGCGCAGCTCACGTTCAACGATCTTTCCACGATCTACACCCAGGCCTCCGCACGCGCCGCGGAGATCGAACCCAACGCCGTCATCGCAATCGTCGATCTCGACGGAAGCGCCCTGCTGGTGCGCCGGGCCGACGGAGGCGGCGCCGTCACCGCCACTGAACGCGCCATCGCCGTTTCCAAGGCAGGCACGGCCGCCTTCCTCAGCAGCACGCAGCATGCGTTCAGCTCCCGCACCGCCGGCTTCATCATCCAGCAGAATTTCCCGCCCAACGTGCGCAACACCGCGCCCGGCCCTCTCGTCGGCGTCGGCTTCTCCAACCTCGCGTTTTCCGACGTGAATTATTTCCGCGGGGCCGACGGCACCACGCGCATCGCCGGCACGCGGCTCTATGCCTCCCCCGGCGGCGTCCCCCTGTATCTCAACGGCAAACTCGTCGCCGGCATTGGCGTGACCGGTGACGGCACCGAGCAGGAAGACGCCAGCATCACCGGCGCCGACAACGACGAGGCCGTCGCCCTCGCTGGCCAGATCGGCTACGCCCCCGCGACCAGCCTCTGGGGCTCTAATATTTTGATCAACGGCATCCGCCTTGCCTACATCGCAACCCCGATCAAGGCCGCCACCGCCACCGGCAGCACCCTCCCCCCCGCCGCCGATCCCGCCGACCTCGCCGTCTGGCCCGTCGCGCTGCTCGGCGGCGTTCTCGGCGAACTGCGTGCGCCGCTTCAGCCCGATCCGTTGCCCGGCACGCTGAGCGGACAACCCCGGCTCACCCAGGCCGAGGTCCGCCGGATCATCGCCTACGCCGCCTCACGCACGCTCGTCACCCGCGCCGGCATCCGTCTCCCGGCAGGTCAGGCCGCGCAGGTCTTCATCACCGTCGTCAACAACCCCGACTCGGCCGGCGTTGCCCCGACCGTGCTCGGCACCTTCCGCACTCCCGGCGCCACCATTTTCTCGTGGGATGTCTCCGCGCAAAAGGCGCGCACCGCCGTGTTTTTCTCCAACAACACCCGCGCCTACTCGACGCGGGCCGTGGGCTTTCTCGCCCAGTCCCATTACCCGCCCGGTATCAACGGCAAGCCGCCCGGACCGTTCAACGGCCTGCAGGAAACCTACTCCGCCCCTCTCCTCACCGGAGTCGGCCCCCCGAATCCGAACCTCCCCAACGGCATCACGATCTTCCCAGGCGGCTTCCCGCTCTACCGCAACGGCGTGCTCGTCGGCGCGATCGGCGTATCAGGCGACGGCATCGACCAGGACGACTTGATCTCCGCCTCCGGCACGGCGGATTTCCTCGCACCCAACGCCATCCGCGCCGACCGCACCATCTATCTTCGCGTCCGGCTGCCCTACGCAAAATTCCCCCGAAGCCCCCTCCTGAAACCGGCCGCCGCTCCCATCCCCTCCGACTATCAGGATTTTCAGACGGTGTATTTCACTCCCGGCGAAATCACCGCAGGCCTGATCAGCGAACCGAGTCAAAACGCGGACGGCGATGTCCTGGCAAACCTGTTCGAATACGCCTTCGAGCTCGACCCGCGCACCGCCGATTTTCCGTCGGCGCTGCCCTCCGCCACCCTGAACACATCGGTCCACCACATGCAGATCGTCTTCCCGCGCGAATCGCTCGCCCGCGATCTCGTTTACACCGCGGAAGGCTCCGACGATGGCATCACCTGGACCGCCATCGCCCGCAGCACCGGCGGCCATCCCGTCAAAAAACTCCCCGGCGGCGCCCTCTCTGTAAATGAAAGCGGACTCTTTCCCGTCACGGTCACCGTGGTCGACCGCAAGGTCGCGCTGGCCCCGGGTGTTCGGTTCTTGCGCATCCAGGTCACCAAGCCCTGATTTTGGGTAACGTGCCCGAAACCGCCGCCACCTTCCTCGGACTTTCCGCGCCGCTCTGGCAGGCGCTGTGGCTCACGGTAAAACTCTCCACGCTCACCGCGCTCATCCTGGGCGTCGTCGGCTTGCCCCTCGCCCACTGGCTAAACACCACCCGTTGGCGCGGCGCATTCGTCGCCGAGACGCTCGTCACGCTCCCCCTCGTCCTCCCGCCCACGGTCATCGGATTTTACCTGCTGGTCGCACTGTCGCCCAACCACCCGCCTGGCTCCTGGTGGCTGCATCTCACCGGCGGCACGCTCGTCTTCAGTTTCACCGGACTCCTCATCGCCTCGGTCATTTACTCGCTGCCATTCGCCGTGCAGCCGTTTCAAGCCGCACTGCGCGGCGTGTCCCGCGAACTCCTCGATGCCGCCCGCGCCTCGGGCGCCTCGCCGCTGCGCACGTTCCTGCGCGTGCATATCCCGCTCGCACGCCACGGCCTGCTCGCCGGCCTCACCCTCGGCTTCGCCCATACGCTCGGCGAATTCGGCGTCGTCCTCATGATCGGCGGCGGCCTCCCCGGCCAGACCAAGGTCGCCAGCATCGCCCTTTACGACGAGGTGCAGGCCCTCAACTACGACCAGGCCCACGCCTACGCCGCGTTGTTACTCGTGGTTTCCTTCGTCCTCCTGCTCGCCGTAACGCTCCTCCAGCGCCGGCGGACGCAGGGCTGATTTTCAAACCTCCGCTTGATTTTCGCCAAAGCCTGCTAAAAGTGCGGGCTTTTCCGTCTCAATCCCCAGACACTCTTCCTTTACCAAACCCATGTCCACCGCCACACCGCAGAAGTTCGAGTTCCAAGCCGAGATTAAGCAGCTCCTCGATATCGTCATCCACTCCCTCTACACCGAGAAGGAAATCTTCGTCCGCGAGCTCGTTTCCAACGCCTCCGACGCCATCGAGAAATTCCGCCATCTCCAGCTCACCGAGAAGGACGTCGCCGACGACCAGCTCCCCCTCGAGATCAACCTCACGACCGACGACACCGCCAAGACCCTCACCATCCAGGACGCCGGCCTCGGCATGACCCGCGCCGAACTCATCGAAAACCTCGGCACCATCGCCCACTCCGGCTCCAAGGCGTTCCTGAAATCCCTCTCCGAAGGTGGCCAGAAAAATGCCAACCTCATCGGCCAGTTCGGCGTCGGCTTCTACTCCGCCTTCATGGTCGCCAAGACCGTGAAAGTCTACTCCCGCTCCTGGAAAAAGGGCGAGCCCGCCCACGTCTGGACGTCCGACGGCTCCGGCAGCTACGAGATCGAGGAAGTCGCCGACCAGACCCGCGGCACCAAGATCGTCATCGAACTCAAGGACGACGCGCACGACTACGCCACCGAGTCCCACATCAAGGACATCCTCGAGCGTTACAGCGCGTTCGTTTCCTTCCCGATCAATCTCGACGGAAAACACATCAACACCGTCCAGGCCATCTGGCTCCGCTCGAAAAACGAAATCACCGACGAGCAATACACCGAGTTCTACAAGTTCCAGTCGCACGCCTACGACGAGCCCCGCCTGCGCCTCCACTTCAGCGCCGACGCCCCGCTCCAGATCAACGCCCTCCTCTTCACCCCGAAGGACAACACGGAGAAGTTCGGCATGGCCCGCCTCGAGCCCGCCGTCTCGCTCTACTGCCGCAAGGTCCTGATCGACGCCAAGCCCAAGGACCTCCTCCCCGAGTGGCTCCGCTTCCTCAAGGGCGTCGTCGATAGCGAAGACCTTCCCCTCAATATCTCGCGCGAGACCATGCAGGACCGCGCCCTCATCGAAAAGTTGAACAAGGTCATCACAAAGCGTTTCCTCAAATTCCTCGCCGACGAAGCCGAGGCCCGCCCCGACGGCTACAACGAGTTCTACGCCGAGTTCGGCATCTTCCTGAAGGAAGGCGCCGCTCTCGACTACACGCACAAGGACCAGCTCGTTAAACTCCTCCGCTACGAGTCCTCCCTCACCGAAAAGGGCAAGACCACCTCTCTCGCCGACTACGTCTCCCGCCTCGGCGCCGAGCAAAAGGAAATCTATTATCTCGTCGGCCCGAACCGCGCTGCCATCGAAAGCGGCCCGTATCTCGAAGGTTTCAAGGCCCGCAACCTTGAGGTGCTCTTCTGCTACGAGCCCGTCGACGAATACGTGATGAACAACGTCCGCGAGTTCGACGGCAAAAAGCTCACCGCCGCCGACCACGCCGACGTGAAGCTCGCCGACGCCCCCAAGCCCCCCGCGGCCGAAGGCGACCTCTCCGAGGACGACGCCAAGGCCCTCGCCGAATGGCTCAAGACCACCCTCGGCGACCGCGTCGAAGCCGTGAAGCCTTCCGACCGCCTCGTCGATTCGCCCGCCCTCGCCGTCAACGCCGACAAGTTCATGACGCCCCAGATGCGCCGCATGATGAAGGCCATGAACAAGGACGGCGCCGACTCCCCTGTGAAGGTTAACCTGGAGATCAACCCGCGCTCCGCCGTGATGAAGCACCTCAACGCCGCCCGCGCGTCGTCGCCCGAAAAAGCCGCCCTCATCGCCGAGCAGATCTTGGACAACGCGCTCATCAGCGCCGGCCTCTTCGAAGACCCAAGCAAGATGGTCGCCCGTCTCTACAAGCTCCTCGAAACGGTCTAAAATGACACGCCCACTCTGTGTGTGGTAAGGCCAGGGCGTGTTACCCATAACGCGCCGCTCCTCCAAATGGTGGACGGCGACCTCCTGGCGCCGTCTCCGAAAAGCACGAAAGCCCCGACCTCACCCGTCGAGGCTTTTTCATGCCCCCGCCCACATGTCTCCATTCGCAGGCACCTCAAATCCAACTTGTCACATATTACATAAAAAACAATCATAACACTATCTAAAATATGATTTTATATTTTAAAATACAATCCATGAACAAAAGTATGGCTAAATAGCCATACTTTTACCTTGCGCGATGTGGCTCCACAGCCATACCTTCGCCCTGCCATGAAAATGACTATGCATATCGACGAGGATGTTTTGGACCGCGTGATGAAGATCACCGGCGCCAAAACCAAGCGTGCGGCTGTCGAGATCGCTCTGAACGAGATGGCCCGCCGCCATAAATTAAAAGAACTGTTCTCCCAGGGTCTCGGCCTCACGGGCGATCAGCTCGCCGCCGAATTCGCGCCCGGCCCCGCCGATGCGCTCGACAACCACGGCCTCAAAGTTGCGGAAAACCAAGCTCCTTATGGCGACAAACCTGCTGCTCCCTGACAGCAACTTCTACATCAACTGCGCGCGCCGCCACACCGACCCTTTCATGGAGCTGGCGGCGCACGCAGACGAGTGGGACTTCGTCACCTGCGGCATGGTTGTCACCGAGGTCTGCCGGGGCCGCTCCGATCCGTTTGTGCTGAAAAAATTCCGCGAGCGTTTCGCCATCATGATCTACCTGCCCACGACCAACGCAATTTGGGAACGCACCGCGCATCTTGCTTGGTCGCTGGATCGTCAGGGAGCCGTCCTTCCCGCCCAGGACTTATTGATCGCCGTCACCGCCCTCGAGAACGACGCCGCCGTCCTCACCTTCGACGCTCACTTCCAAAAAATCCCCGGCCTCCGCGTGCTGGATCGGCTGCCTTAGCCCCGGCCTCCTTGCCCCAAACGCGCTTTGTCCTTGGGACTGCCATTTTTTCCGCAACACTGGGCATCTTGATCGTTTCGTCATGAGAGCCTATTTCCTGCGCCGCCTTCTGCTCATTCCGCCCACGCTGCTCGGCCTCACGCTCATCGTTTTTTTCATCACCCGTCTCGCCCCCGGCGGCCCGCTCGAACAGGCGCTCATGCGCGCCCAGCAAACCAGCCTCGAACACGGCTCCGGCCGCGCCTCCGGCCAAGGCACCGCCCTCTCCACCGACCAGATCGACCAGCTCAAACACTACTACGGCTTCGATAAATCGTGGTATGTCGCCTACGCCCAGTGGCTCGGCAAGGTCGCCCAAGGCGATCTCGGCACCTCCTTCCGCTACAACGAGCCCGTCTGGGATCTCATCCGCGAGCGTTTCCCCATCTCGATCTTCTACGGGCTCACCACGCTCGTCATCACCTACGCGGTCTGCGTGCCACTCGGCATCGTCAAAGCCATCCGACACCGCACATGGGTGGACACCGGCAGCTCGATGCTGATTTTCGCCGGCTACGCCGTGCCCGGCTACGTGCTCGGCGCGCTGTTGCTCGTGTTCTTCGCCGCGCGCCTTCGCTGGTTCCCGATGGGAGGATTCACCGGCGACAGCTACGCCAACCTCTCCCTCGTAGCCAAGGCCTCCGACATAATCCACCACGCCATCCTGCCCTTGTCGTGCTACCTCGTTAGCAGCTTCGCCTTCGTGACCTTACTGGTGAAAAACAACCTCATGGACGCGCTCGCCGCCGACTACATGCGCACCGCCGTCGCCAAGGGCGTGTCTTACCGTTGCGCCGTGTTTGGACACGCCCTGCGCAATTCGATCATCCCGCTCGCCACCGACTTCGGCCAAAATCTCACGCTCTTCCTCTCCGGCTCCTTCCTGATCGAAAATATTTTCGACATTAACGGCTTCGGCCTCCTCGGCTACACCTCCACCCTCGACCGCGACTACCCGGTCGTCATGGGCGTTCTCCTGCTTTCCTCGCTGCTTCTGCTCGTGGGTAACCTCATCTCCGACGCCCTCGTGGCGCTGGCCGATCCCCGCATCCGCTTCGGCTGACCTCTCGTGCGTCTTCCTCGCTTCCAGTTCAATCCGCAGACCAAACGCCGCCTCGCCCGCTTCCGCGCGATCCGCCGCGGCTACGTCTCGTTTCTCGTCCTGGCGTTTCTCGTCCTCCTGTCGGTCTTCGGCGAACTCCTGGTCAACAGCCGCGCGCTCGTCGTGAAATACCACGGTGAATATTATTTCCCCACCTACGACGCCTTTCACGCCGGCACCGACTTCGGCGAGGCCTACTCCTACGAAACCAACTATCGCCATCTGAAGTCTCGCTTCGCCACCGAGGCCCGCGGCGACTGGGCTCTGCTCCCGCCCGTCCCCTATAACGCCTACGAAAACGACTTCCGTCCCGGCATCTACCCGCCCACCGCGCCGTCCGCAGCCGAACGCCACTTCCTCGGCACCGACACCACCGGACGAGACATCCTCGCCCGCCTGTTCTACGGCTTCCGCATCGCCCTGATTTTTTCGGCCTTCTACATCGGTTTCGTCTATCTCCTCGGCATCGTCATCGGCTGCGCGATGGGCTGGTTTGGCGGCGGCGTGGATCTGATCGGCCAGCGCCTCGTGGAAATCTGGTCCAACCTTCCCTTCCTCTACATCGTGATGATCGTGGCCTCGCTCGTCCGCCCCGACCTCTTCCTGCTCGTGGCCATCACCGGCATCTTCTCATGGACCGGCATGACCTACTACATGCGCACCGCCACGTATAAGCAGAAGGCGCGCGATTACGTCGCCGCCGCCGAAGCCCTCGGTGCCTCCACCCCGCGCATCATCTTCCACCACATCCTGCCCAACACCCTTTCGACGCTCGTCACGTTCATCCCCTTCACGCTGGCAGGAGCCATCACCGCGCTCACCGCCCTCGATTTCCTCGGTTTCGGTCTGCCTCCGCCAACTCCGAGTTGGGGCGAGTTGCTCAGCCAGGGCACCGCCAATCTCAACGCCCCGTGGATCGTCTCGTCTGTCTTTTTCTCTATGGTCTTCGTGCTCACCCTCGTGACCTTCGTCGGCGAGGCCATCCGCGAAGCCTTCGACCCGAAAAAATTCACCACTTACCAATGATACCCGCCCGCCTCCGCTCTCTCCGTGCGCTCATTCCCTCGCTCGCCCTCCTGACTCTCGCGCTGACCGGCTGCGCCAAAAAAGCCGTCGAAGCCGCCCGCGACG
>FJVV01000642.1_pt1 | contig 30590 bp, 30 predicted proteins | sample 1011911 | NCBI WGS metagenome assembly FJVV01 (sample SAMEA3912450, study PRJEB9761) | metagenome | biome: forest; material: soil | place: USA | collected 2011-06-22 | depth 0.1 m
GCTCGAACATGTCGCGCACGCGGCTCGCACCGACACCGACGAACATCTCGACGAAGTCCGAACCGGAGATGCTGAAGAACGGCACTTCCGCCTCGCCGGCCACAGCCTTGGCGAGAAGGGTTTTGCCCGTGCCGGGAGGACCGACGAGCAGCAGACCCTTGGGAATCTTGCCGCCCATTTTCTGGAATTTCTTCGGGTCCTTCAAAAACTCGACGACCTCGGCGATCTCTTCCTTGGCCTCATCGCAGCCGGCGACTTCGGAGAAGGTGATCTTGTCGCGATCACGGGCGAGCAGCTTGGCCTTGCTCTTGCCAAAGTTCAGCGCACCCCGCCCCGCCTGGCGAAGCTGGCGCACGAAGAGGAAGTAGAGCAGACTGATCACAAGAATGATCGGAAGGATCTGCGAGGCGAGCTGCGTCCACACATTGCTGATCGGCGGCTCATCAAAAAGCTTGGTCTTCTGCAACCGCTGCAAGCCGTCCTGCGTGAGGCTGCCCGAGGCGCGGAATTGCGCCGTCTTTCCGCTTTCGGTATCGAGCATGGCCTCCTTGACCTTGCCGGTGAGCACGGTGCCCTCAGGTCCGTAGGAACCATCATGGCGAATGATACCCGACTCGATCTTGCCTTGATCGGCGAGATCCATGACCTCTTGAATCTTAAGATTGGCGACAGGAGCACCATGGCTCGGGCTCAGATAGAAGAGCGCGAGCACGGCAGCGACAATGGAGAGCCAGATCAAGGCGACTTTCAGCGGAAACCGGTCCGGCGGAAGGTTCTTGAGAGGACGGCGTTTGCTATCGTTTTTAGGATCAGGCATTATACGATTAAGACTTAGCAAAGACCGTGGAGGTTCCCAGATATAAGTCAATTGGCCCCGCCCCATTATTTGCGACGGCCTTATGGATGCCGGAGGCGCGCTTTTTCAAAAAACAGCCTGCCCTTGCGGATCACCGCAAAACCATTGCGTCCCAAGCTGAAACGGGTCGAGGCCCCCTTCTCCACCATCGCCAGCAAAAGAGCGAAACCTTGGCGCGAAAGATCACCCGTATCTTTCTGCAACGCCAACCAACGATACAGCGCACGCCTGACGACGGCGCGAGGCTTGCACGCCAACGCCCTCACATCGAGTCGGCCGTCCGCACCCAACGGTGCCAGCGCTTCCAGCCACGCCTCGAGCGCGGCATCGTCCTCATCCAAAAGTTCACGCGACAAGGCCGCGCCCGCCAACGCATCCCGGTCGCCCGCCGCCACGATCCATTCGGGCAGCACCGCATGGCGGATGCGGTTGCGAAAATAGTCCTTCGTTTCGTTGCTCGCATCCTCGCGCCAGACCGCGCCGGCTTCGGTCAAAGCCCGGACAACCTCCCGTTTTTTCAACGTGAGCAAAGGGCGCAGATGCACGCGCCCGCCTGGCATCATCTGCACAGGGCGCGGCGCGGCCAGACCGGCCGTGCCGCTGCCACGCGCCAGCCGCATCAACGCCGTCTCCGCGATGTCGTCCTGCTGATGCCCCAGCCAAAGCGCTTTGATACGTCGCCTCGAAAGTTCGTGCCCGAAAAACTCAAACCGCGCCGCCCGCGCCTCGGCCTCGGCCGCTCCCTTGCGGGCCTGAACCCACTCGCCGGATACGAAAGTCACCCCGAGCGAAACACACACGCGCCGACAAAACACGGCATCCGCGACCGCGGCGCGGCCGCGCAAGCGATGGTTGAAATGCAGCGCAACCAGCCCCTCTCGCCGCTCCGGCCAGTGCGCCCATACGAGCAGCAGTAGCGCGAGCGAATCTGCCCCGCCCGAAAAAGCCACCGTCCAACGCCGGTTCGCCGCGCCGTCAGTCCATCCGTTCACCGCCGGGTGCAACCGCCCCGCCGGCAGGACCGCCGCCAGCCTCAACGCAACCTCGGCCCAATGGGTTTGCGACTCGCGGCTCATAATTCGGCAAACGTGACCTCCTGTCCCTAGGATGCACCGAAAATCCGCGGGATTTTCCCAATCTCCTTGGTCACGCGGTTGAACCGACGTTTGAAAATATCCAGCGCCACCTTCACGCGTCCCGGCCTCTTGATCCGCTGCGGAGGAATCCCCAACTCTGGGCAAAGCGCGCGAAACGCCTGAAGCGTGGCCGGCATGGCCCGCTGCGAAAGATGGATACTGTCCCAAAAATACCACTGGATCGTCTTCCCCTGCGCATCGATGAGGTGCGGAAAATTTTCCAGACAACGAACCCCGCAATCCGCGCAACGCCGACGGGCGCCCTCGTTAAAAAGCCGGGTGGCATGATTACGCTCACGCCACGTGCCGGTGGTAACAAATGGATCGACGCCTTTCACCGCACCGCCGCCACTCGCGCTAAGGCGGGAAGGAACCACATTGTAAACGATGACCTGAAAGCCGCGGGCCGAGACCTCGCGGACGACCTTGAAGTATTCGTCAAGGCACAGCTCAACGACTGTCTCGATCGGCAGTCCCTTGAGCCGCGACTGCTTGACCAGATGCGCGCGGCAATCGATTTCCCCGAAGGAAAGCAGCACACGTGCGCCGGGCGGAACCTTGGAGTCCAGCACTTCAAAAAGCCGCTCGCGACCGCGGGTTTGCGTGCCGGTTCGCGGCAGGTTGTAGGAAAGCACACTGCCGAGGCGGTAGGTCTTGAACCATGGCAACCGGTCGTTCGATTCATCAGGCCAGTCCGGGTGAATCACATCCCGTCCGCTGAAAAAACAGACGTGGCTGTCGCCAATGCAATAGACGATCGGCACCGCGCCGGAACAGGCTGATGGACTTTTCTCCATGAGGAAACGCGGCTCAGGCAAAGCTCAGATATTCCTTGCCGAAATACGGCACTAGCACGGTGGGAATCTTCACACGCCCGTCCGCCTGAAGGTTGTTTTCCAAAAGGGCGGCCAGCACGCGGGGCACCGCAAGACCCGAACCGTTGATCGTGTGCACCAACTCGGGCTTGCCGTCCTTGCCGCGGAAACGGATCTGCGCGCGTCGCGCCTGGAACGTCTCGAAATTCGAGCAGCTCGACACTTCCAGCCAGCGCTTTTGTCCGGCGGACCAGACTTCGATATCAAACTTCTTGGCCTGTGAAAACCCGAGGTCGCCGCCGCACATGAGCAGCACGCGATAAGGCAGTCCCAGCAACTGGAGGAGGTGTTCGGCGTCACCGCGCAACGCGTCCAATTCGTCGTAGCTGGTCGTGGGGTGCACCCATTTCAGCAACTCGACCTTATCGAATTGATGAAGGCGGTTGAGGCCGCGCACGTCTTTTCCGTAGCTGCCGGCCTCGCGGCGGAAACACGGGGTGTAAGCGCAGCGTTTCACCGGCAGCGCCGTCTCATCAATGATCTCATCGCGGAAAAAATTAGTGAGCGGCACCTCGGCGGTTGGCACGGCATAAAAACCGTCGGCGACAGCCTCATACATCTGGCCTTCCTTGTCGGGAAGCTGACCCGTGGCGGTGGCGCTGGCGGCGTTGACGAAGATCGGCGGGTTGACCTCCACGTAGCCGGCCTTGCCGTTTTCATCCAGGAAGAAATGGAGCAACGCACGCACGATGCGGGCGCCATCGCCGATATAGAACGGGAATCCGGCACCGGTGACCTTGGAACCGCGGGCGAAGTCGAACAGTTTATCGAAGCCGGCGATCTCCCAGTGGGCCTTGGCGGCGGGCGAAAGCGCGCCTACATCGCCCCAGGTTGAAAAAACGACATTCTCCTCCGGCGTGCGCCCCCCGGGCACGCTGGCGTGGGGAATATTAGGCAGTGTCATCATGAGCTGCCTGAGCTTGGCCTCGGTGTCATTAAGTGCCGTCTCTCCCTCCTTCACTTGAGCCGAAACCGCCTTCATCTCCTGAACCTTGGCGATGAACTCCGGAGACCCCTTGGGGAGCTTGGCCATCTCGGTGTTGGCCGCCTTTTGCAGGCCGCGCAGGCCTTCAACCTGCTGGAGTTTGATGCGCCACGCCTCGTCCATCGCCAGAATGGCGTCGAGATCTACGACGAGGTGTTTTTTGGCAAGGGCCGCGCGGACTAGGTCCGGCGATTCGCGGAGAAGCTTGGGATCGAGCATGACCGGTTAATCCAACCCAATTCAGCCCGTAAATAAACATAATTTTCTATTTCAGAGCCGTGCGCTTACACTCCGCAGTCAACGGCACCAATATCGCGCAAATCCCCCCCAGTCGGTTTGCGTTTATTGCCGGTGCCGGATCGGGTGTAGAAACTACCAAAACCGTATTCGACGGCGATGGCTCCACCGTCATCTCTTCAACGACCCAATTCACCTCGACGGTTTTCATCACTGGCAGTCAACCTTCGGGTGGCGACATCTTGGCCATTAACTTGCAAGGCATCGCGACCGGACCCTCAAAAACGTCCACCACCACCGTCAAAGACGCAAGCGGCGGAGCCTCCTGAGGTGGTCCCCGAGCATTGGACCGATCGGGTGTAGTTTTTAGTTATGGTTTCTGGGTCTGGTGACCAAGAGTAAATTTATAGGGAGAGGGGGCTGGGGAGGGAGCCGAAGGCTCCCTCCCGGCACTGCCCGCCGCCGTCAGGCGGCCTGCTGGGTTTGGGTGAGCTGATAGACCTCCGAGGGCGTTTGGTGGCCGTGCGCGGAGTGCGGCCGGCGTTGGTTAAAGAAGCGCAGGTAGTCTCCGATCTGCCGGTTCGCCTCGACCACGTCTTCGTAACGTTTGAGGTAAACTTCATCATATTTGAGGCTGCGCCAGAGCCGTTCGACGAAGACGTTGTCCAGACACCGGCCCTTGCCATCCATCAACAGCTTTACCCCGGCGGCCAGGAGCGGCTGGGTAAACTCCGCGCTGGTAAACTGGCAGCCCCGGTCGATGTTGAAGATCTCCGGAACCCCGTAAACGATCATCGCCTGGGCCACCGTTCGCACGCAAAACGACGCGTCCAACAGGATTAAGCGGCGCTGTATCGCTAAAGATTACGGTGTCGCTAGTTTCGCTTGAAGTTGGTAAAAAGAAACAAAACCATGGAGTTATCAGGCATATCCAACGCTTCACATCAACAAACTTACCCCTAGCACTTTTCGCCTAATTCCATTCGGTTCATAATGTTATCATTATTCTCATCAGCGGAATTACCGCATGCAAATGGCGTAGTTAAAATAAACTGAAATTTTCCCAGTATAGCTCTAACAAACAACAACAGCCCCTGGCTTCACACCTGCATAATGAAACTCAAAAATATCATCCTCGTCCATTTATTCCCAAATCGACATGTGATACAATTCAGCCCGATCAGGACGGGCAGCACACTGGTTTACAACATACTCAGGGAATGCCTGCCGGATAAAAAAATTACCAAGGCCCATACTTATTGCCGCCACTTCTCTAGATTGAAGGTTGTTGCCACCATGCGGCACCCTTTCGATTCCATCGCTTCAATTCTTCAAACCCAAAACCAAGCTCCCAGCGAGGAACACATACGAGCCGCTGTAACTGTATACAAAAGAAACGGTGGCTCTGACCTCATTAAAGTTAAAAACAACACAAACGTCATGTTGCTTAAGTATGAGGAATTTGTAAATAATTTCGAACCGATTTTCTCAGGTGTGGAACGTCTCTTCAATTTAAACATCCCCGCCGAAAAAAGATCCGAGCTCACCAAAAAATATAGCATCGAAGGCGCTCGTAAAATCACGGCCATTTATGGCAACACCGGCAAATGGGATCCTGTTACCCAATTACACGGAAGACATATTTCAAAGTTTGAAGGCCGGCCTTCTTACCACAAAGACTTCTTCACAGACGATCAAAGGCAAACCCTGCACGAGCTTCTGAAAGAAGAATTACTTGCCTTGAATTACAATTAACAAAGTTCGCTTCATAAGCTTTACTCTAAATTCTCACGGATACCCTCAAGCGTGTGAGGCTCCCTCAGATCGGCAGTATTTGGGCTATGAAAACGCTGAAACAGGAAATCCCCGAATTCATCGGCCCTTCATAAACTGAAATTTATCCGCTTCGACCGCAAACGTCATCGATTCATCGAGAATCTCAATAACCTGATTTTTAGCATGTCTATTTCAACACCGGTTAATGTCATCTGTATAAACTGGGGCACCCGGTACGGGCCTCATTATGTCAATATTTTATACAGATCGATTACTCGCCACCTTAAGAGACCTTTCACTTTCTTCTGTTGCACCGAAGATGCGACCAGGCTCGATTCAAATATCCGAATCATCCCTTTCCCTTCAAATCCAGGGCTGAAACGAGGCTGGCCCGATGTGCTCGTTAAGCTCCTGATCACTCAGGACGGATTCGGTGGACTCAGCGGCCCCACCCTCTTCCTCGACCTCGACGTCGCCATCATGGACGACATCGGCTGCTTCTTTGATTATCAGCCTGGGAAGAACTGTATCATTCACAACTGGGTGAAAGCCCGCAAAGAACTCGTGAGTCAGCGCCCCCACGTCGGCAATTCTTCGATCTTTCGCTTCGAAGCCGGCGCCTCGAATTATATTTACGAAACCTTTCTGCGCGAAATGCACCGCGCCGAGGATCGCACCGTCTTCAACACCGAGCAGGCCTTTCTCACCTACGCGATGAAAGAGGTTCACTGGTGGCCCGAAGAATGGGCGCGCAGTTATAAGCGCCACTGCCGCCCCTTTTTCCCGCTCAACCTTTTCGTGTCGCCAAAGCCACCTGCGGGCTGCCGCATTCTTGTGTTTCATGGAAGACCGGACCCCGACGAAGCTATCACCGGTTATCATGGGCGCAAAATCCATCACCACATGAAGGCCGCTCCTTGGATCAAAACCTACTGGCACTCATAAGCCATGCCCCCAGACCTTGCGCCCAATCCCTTCTGGCGGTTGGTTGATGCCGTCTTGGTCATCAACCTCGATCAAAGAGCGGACCGTTGGGCCAACCTGCAACACGAAAGCTCCGGTCTTATTCCCGCCGACCGCCTACATCGCTCCCCAGCGGTTCTCGGACGGGAGCTGACGGGCTTCGGTAAACTCCCTTGGTTTCGCGGCCGCTCACGGGATGCGACTTGGGCAGCGCGCGCCGGCTGCACGCTCGCGCATCGGCGTGCGCTCGCCACCGCTCGAGAAAAAAACTGGCACCACGCCCTGATTCTGGAGGACGATATCGTGTTGCCCCCGGCCCTCGTGAAAATCCTGCCGACATTGGGCACCTGGCTCGAAACGAATCCCGAAGCATGGGACATCTGTTATCTGGGCTACACAGATCCCATGCAGCCATCGCGGCATCTCATCGACCTTCCTGCGGGCACTTCCCTGCACGCGATTTACGGTTGTAACTGTGCCCACGCCTACTTGGTGAACGGCCGCACGCGCGATGATCTTCTGGCTCGTCTACCAACTTCCGATTCGATCTGGCCATGGCTCGCACGTCACCGAGCGATCGACCGCTGGTATATGCGCACCCTTGGACGCCGCCATCGCGTGGTCGCAGTTTCCCCCTGCCTCATTAATCAACGCGCCGGCTTTTCCGATATCGTGAGACGCGAAACCGATTATCAGCTCACAGGAACCCATCGTCTCGCGATTCCCGACAACCGGCTCACTTCGTGCTCGTTTGATCTTCTCTCTTCAGCCCGTTCCCTGCAAACCCGTCTGACCGGAGGCTACGATGTCCTTCGCGGCTTAGGCAAACGCCTTCGCGGCTTCTAAAGCGCCCCGCCATGTCTTCCTCTTCTCCCTGCGAGATACGCGTCAAATTCCTCACGAAAAATCCCGCGCCTGATATCTGGCCCGGCTGGAAAAAATTTTTTTCCGGCGGACACCCCGTGCTCGGGCGTTGCCGCTTTCTTTTCCATCGCGACGAACCGGACTACGACTGGCTCGTCGTTTACGATGATCTGCCGGCCAGCGGCAACGAACGCTTCACCCGCTGGATCGAGCCCCTCCGCTGCCCCCGGAGCCACACACTGCTTATCACGACCGAACCCTCTACCATCAAAATCTATGGCCGGGCATTCCTCTGTCAGTTCGGCCACGTTCTGACCAGCCAAGAACCATGGATCATTCGACATCCCGGCGCTATCTATCGCCAGCCCGGACTGATCCGATTCTATGAAGGCGACCACGACACCATTGCGGCCACCCCGCCCGAGTCCAAAACCGCGCTGATCTCCACGGTCTGCTCCACCAAGCGCCAGACTCACACCCTCCATCGCGCCCGATACGACTTTACCCAGCGCCTGAAGGCATCACTGCCAGAACTTGAAATTTTCGGCCACGGTGTCCGCCCGATTGCCCGTAAAAACGAAGCCCTGGACACCTACCGTTACCACGTGGCCATCGAAAACCACATTGCCCCCCATCATTGGACCGAAAAACTCTCCGACTCCTTCCTCTCCCTCACCCTGCCCTTCTACTACGGCGCGCCCAATGCCACCGATTACTTCCCGGCAGAAAGTTTCATCCCCATAGATATCTTTGATTTTGACGCAACCCTCGCAAGCATCCGCTCTGCTATCGCCTCCGGCGAATATGAACGACGCCTCCCGGCTCTCCACGAGGCGCGGCGTCTTGTGCTGGAACGATGGGGGACATTTCCCCAACTGGTCGAGCTGATCGAGTCGCTGGATGACGACGCTCCCCCGTCGGATCCAAGCGCCACTATCTTGAGCCGCCACGCCTTGCGTGCCACCGGCATCCACCATGCCGTGGGCTTTGCATGCGAGAAAATAGCCGCCCGCATGCGTCACGCCCTGATAAAATCCAAAACGCCTTCCCTCAACAAAACAAACACGTCCAAATCCTGAAATTGTGCGCCTCACCCACGCCTGCCCCTCCCAGTCATCCGTTCTCGGCACCGACACTCCTCATCCCATGCCGCCGATCCCCTTGACTATGACGGCACACTGTTTGACCTCACCCGCTGACGCGAATCCCTTGGCCTTCCACTCCTCCATGCCCAGACTAAAACCCACGGACATGGTCATCGTTTACTCGGATGTCCCACCCTTGGGTAACGAAGGTATAAGCATGTCCGTGCTGGCTCATCGGATCATCCGCTGCCTCGAACCCAATGTCTATCGTGTCATAACCCGCGCTTACTCCAAAAAGTATCCACGCGACCTGATCGGCAGCAAGCTGGCGGCTCCGACTCTGCTCTCTTGGGACTGCGGTGGAGTCGGCCTCCGCTTCCTCCGCGGCCGCATCCGCAGCGCACTCGACCGCCTGCTTCTTCGCGCTTGGGTTGCACTTTCCTTTTCACGTCCAGCTCCCTCTGACAATGTATCCGAACTTATTGGGCTTTCTGGGCCTCACTGGCAGTTTTTGCCACGCCTTAACGATCTGGCACGTTTGCTCAACCTACCCTATTCGGTCTATGTGATCGACGACTATGAAGTCACCGCTGAAAATGCCGGCCCATCCGGCAATTTGGAGCGCGGCCACGCCGAGATCACACGCTGCCTGCGCGAGGCGCGAACCGTGTTTTCCATCTGTCCCGGCATGGCCGAACGCCTGCGCTCCTCTTATCAAGTCGAATCTCGCGTGCTTTATCCCGTCGCCGATGACGTTGCACCCGAACCCGTCGCCAGTACTTCGGCAACCTTAAATCGCACACTTGTTTATATCGGCTCGCTCGGGCCCACTTACCTCCCTCCCCTCTTGGAAATCGCTCGCGCTCTTGATGAACGCGACAGCCCTTGGACACTGCGCATCCTCTCCAGCGATACACGCACCTATGCAAGGGTTTTTGCCGGCTTCAAACATGTCACCGCCAAGCTGAACAGCAGTCGGGAAGATTTGCGAGCAGAGGTCGCCGCCTCCGATGCCATTCTGATGCCTTATACAGCCGCACCGGAATGGAAAATCACCATCCAGACCTCATTCCCGTCCAAGTTCATGGATGCCGTGGGCGCGGGCAAACCCGTAGTCGTCTTCGCACCCGCCTACGCCTCGATCACCCGTCACCTGCGCGATAACGGACTGACCTATGATGCACAGACCATCGATGAACTTATGAAACTACTCATGGACGCACCGTGGGAAAAAACGGACGATTGGCGCCACCTTTGTCTGTCCATTCTGGACAACTTTCACTCCCCCTCAGCCGCGCGCAAGGTCCTGCTTGCTTCCAGCTGATCAATACAGACGCCCCGCACAGCCGACACATGGCCCGCCCCATTTTCATTTTCTCGCTGCCCCGCGCCGGTTCGACTCTGCTTCAACGCCTGCTCATGGCCGACGGCCGTTGCGCGTCCGTTGGCGAACCCTCGTTTCTGCTGCGGCTTCTCGGCGAGGACGATGTGATCCAGCGCCGTGCTACGTTTTGCGAGGGATTGATCCAATACGCCAAAGACGACATGCGGAAAGCCTGGCCTGGATTTGATGATACCTATCGCGCCGGCGTCCGTTCTCTCGCGCTCTCGATTTATGAAGGCCTCGCCAACGGCAAGGAGTGGTTTTTGGATAAAACCCCCCGTTACCATCTCATCGCAGACGAGATCATCCGAACCTTCCCCGATGCCCGCTTTATCGTGCTCTGGCGGCATCCGCTGGCCGTGGCCGCCTCTTTGAGCTCGACGTTCCGCCATGGCGATTGGTGCATGGATGAGTTCGGCATCGACCTGCATGCCGGCATGGACCGCCTGCTACATCTGCGGCACACGTATCCTGACCGTATCTGCCAAGTAAGATATGAAGACCTCGTCACCGAACCGGAGCGCGAATTGGAGAAAATCGGCCGCTACCTTGAATGGGAAAACCTGGGACAATCCCTGAAGCGCGATTTGATCACCAATAATAATGGGCGGCTCGGCGATCCAACCGGCATTCACAAATACAAAGATATCTCACCGGCAAGCCGCGATGCATGGCAGTCCGCCTATAACAACTGGCATCGCATCCTTTGGGCGCGTCGCTATTTTTCCGGCGCGCGGGTCAGCCATTTTCAATCACTTGGATACGAACTCCCCGTAAACCTTGGCGCCGGCCAAATCCGGCCTTTCACCGGCCTGCGTGAGCGAATTCAGTCCGTGTTGCGCCGACGGCGTAAGATCACCCACCCGGTCGCCTATCCCAGGATGAACCGCACGTTTTTCAAGCGGCATGGCTACCATGTGAATTTCACCTGACGCTCCTGTCGCCGCTTGCCAGCTGGCTTCCTGCGAGAAACAGACGGCTATGAGCAAACCAGAGCGTGTTGTTCACTTTAAGTCCGCCCCGATAACTCGTGCCCAAAGTCGATCCAGCGGCCTGAAATTTTTATAGCCTCTGATCACCACACGGCGTTTGGGCGCTTCCACATGGTATTTTTTCACCAGTTTGGCCGTGCGGGTAATGACTCCATAGTCCAAGAAAACCCGATCACGGGCGACGCGAATCGCGACGCGCTCGCTCTCTGCCTGCTGACTGGCCAGTAATCCCTTTATAACGGCCACGCTGCCCTCGAAGTCATCCACGTTGATAGCCGTGAAGGCATCACTGGGAAAATATTCGGCCAGGTTCGGGCAACCATGATAGATCGGATGAGCCCAACCGACATACGCCGACGACATTTTTTCGGTCCAGTAGTGGGGGCTTCGGCTGTTCTCAAGCACGAGTTGGAAACGATAGGGAAGGATCGCATCAAGCCTGTTTTCCACCGGACGAAAGCCCCGTCCGAAATGAACGATGTCGTCGCCCATACACTTTTTCAAACGGCTTAGGAAACGCAGCCGTTTCTTTTGCCCGCGAGTCTTGGCGGTGCTGGAGCAAAGAACCCCAACCCGGTTTTCCTTTATCGGATAAGGAAGCGCGTAAAGTTGGTCGTAAGGCAGCCGGACGCCATGCCCGAGACATGATGCGAATATTTCCAGATTCGGATGATGCGAGCGTGCATCAGTATCCACCATGTGCGCGAACTGACGGCAGAATGCTGGCGGGAAATTTTTTTTTGCCGGAGGCTCACCGCAGATGAACAGCGTATTCTCGGGCGCCACTACGGCTTCTTCTCGATCATGGGCAAATCCCATAACCACCCAAAAATCACATGGCTCGGACTCCGGCGGATTGATGGAAAACTCGCAACCATTCCAAAATCTTCCTCCTCCGGGCACCGCAAGCGGTTGGGTTTCCCGTGACAAAGGTATGGTAAGGCGAACACGCAACGGCCGCTTCAGACCTGCTTCCGTATTGGGCATACTCACAGGCGGAAGCCTCCCTCAAAATCGAAGTTCACGCGGCAAGACACCCAGATTATTTTCCCCAGTGGTTGAGTCATGATCGGCGGAGTAATCAAAAATCCGGGTTATATCGCCACCCACTGCGAAGGCCATCGAATGGGCAGCCCCGGGGAAGCCGGACACCAAACTACGCCGTCCCGTCTCGCCCCGGCCCCCAGCCACCCTCCCCACCAGCTGAACGAACTGTTGGCGATGATGGCATGCCGGCATCGACTCATGAGCCAGAGATCTGAAAGTTCCACCTCGGCATTGTGGCATACGCGCTCCACTGAGTGCCCGCGGAAATCGAGCTTGGATTCCGCCCAGTCCGGATCGTCGCCAAACAACACAAAAAGCGGGTTGGGAACTCGTTCACAGGCCTGATCAATGGCTTTTTGGTAATAGTCTGGTCCAAGCAACGGGGTGTAACGCACGCGACGCACATGCAACGCCACCGACTCCGAACCGACAAGGCGCTCACCCAATGCTCGATTACGTTCGTCCAACGGCTCCACCGGGGCGAGTTCGCGCCGGATAATATCTGCGACGTCGATAAAATAACGTTCGTCCTGCCAATAACCAAGCAAGGTGACTCGTTGACTCGACGGTTTAAGATCAACAAGCTGGCGTGCGTTCAGATGGTGCCGCTCGGCCAGATAGCAACGTCTGTTACGGGGCAGCAACTTGTTCCATGCACGCACCAGTTTGTGTTTGGGATGCTTGAGCGTCGGCGCCACCCTCCATGATTCGGGCATCACCTTCGCTTGGATTGGAAACTGGGCTAATCGATAACTGCGCCCATAGTTATCCGCCTCGTAGCCACGTTTCATATCCAGATAAAGATCGCGACCGGTGCGAAGCGCCAGGGCGCGCGCCGCCGCATAGATGAAAAGTTGATTACCCAGCCCGCCTTTGACGATGGCGATGATTACCTTGCCCATGGCGTTTGAATTACGGCTGGCATGAAGACCGAGACAATCATTCCGCCTCGTCACTGTCGCCGGATTGCTTGAGATTGTTTTTCGGAAACACAGACCGCGCCCATGCCACATCGTCCGGATGTTCCTGGCAATAGCGGACGTGCCCGAGCCGCAAACCTTCGAGATGCGCCTCTATCCCTTCCTTGAGCACATTGACTCCAAATCTAGCCGAAAGCGGCTGATCTACCGACAGCGTGCTCTCGCCTAGCATGCACTCAACCATAGCACGACCTATCGTCACGTCAAAATGCCCCATATCGAACCAATGAGGTAATTGATGCACAGAACCGGAAATCGGCGGCAAGGCCACGCAAGTCTGCTCATTGAACGTGGCAAAGTCCCACAACTGTATAACGGGCGCGCCCAGGATATCCACCGCATTCACCTCGCGACAAAGATCATAGATTGCACGGCGCTCGGTGCTCCATGGGGCAATCAGTGGAATATCCAGCGTGGGATGCAACTGTTTGACCGCCAGCTGAGGGGGAATCGCCACCAACACCTGCACACCTCGCCGGCGCAGATCAATGAACAACGCCCGCAACTTCTCAACTTTGGCCTCACGCAACGTCTGAGAGCGTAATCCCCACATATCTGGAACCCTGTGAAAAGTCGCCTCGTTATTAATCGTGAGATAGTTTCGTAGATTTTTAGGATGTCGTGGGGTCAACCAGAGACCAAACGGCGAATGACTGATCGCCTGGCAACGGACAAAATAGGACAACGTCAAAAAACTTTCCTCCAAGCTGCCGATGCCCACAACGTGGCGTATTTTGGGGTCCAGAGACACCGCCGTCTCGGAGAGAGGCGAGGTATAAAAATTCGTGAATGTTCTCGAATCCACATCGCTGGACAGATCCCCCATATCAAGACCGAAGATCAGCTGCCTCAAATGTGATTCACGCGCCATCAGATAGCGGGTCATGGCGACATTTTCATGCATTTCCGCCGCCGCCATCGCCACATTGAGCACTCTGGCCCCCTTGAACGCCGGCTGCATCGGATCGATGCCAATCTCAAATCGAGATGAGCCCACAATCGCCACCTCTACGTCGCGGTGATAACGCACCAAGCCCGCTTTCCCTGTCCGCAGGTCCTCTCCAATTTCTCGATAAGGATCGAGTGCTGCGATCGACAGCGAGGCCGGTTCCATCCGCAACGGATTCACCAGCGTGTTCAACGCTGACGCCGCCACCACATACAATCCGATCAGACCCAACAACCACCGGCCTTGTTTTTTGAAACTTGATATCATCGGTGGGATCGCCGGTTAAAATTGGAAATAGATAAATTCGCTCACTTGGTCGAACTCGTGTCCGACCCAGTAAAGCAAAGCCAGCGTCAAGGCGGTCCAATACCAGGTCGGCCGCCAGCGCCACCAAGGCAGCGCCGTCACCGCGACCTCGCGTCGGTCACGGAAATGCGGCGAAAACCGCCCAAGAAACTGCTGTGTGTTCGGCAACGCCCAGGCTATGACCAGCGCCAGAATGAGCGGCCGCCACGCCCGTGATCCTTTCATGATCTGTTCGCCCTTCGCCGCCCACCCCTCGAACCCGTGGGCGCCAAACAGCGAGCCGTAGATGCTTCCCGTAACCGTCCACGCATTGGAAGCCGAGCCTCCCTTCGCCGCCTCGAAAGCTCCGGCGCGGAAAGGAATCCACGCCAGCATTACCACCAGAAACGTCAGCCCGATGGCGGGCAGTTTAGGCATAGCGCACCACCCCAGTCTTTCGCGCAAGGCAACCCAGCCATGATTAATGCACAGGTAGGCGCCGTGCAGAGCACCCCACAAAAGATAGGTGATGCCCGCGCCATGCCACAGACCGCCCAGCAGCATCGTGACCATCAGATTCAAATAACGCCGCGCCTTGCCGTGGCGGTTTCCACCCAGCGGAATGTAGAGATAATCGCGGAGAAACCGCGACAGCGTGATGTGCCAGCGCTGCCAAAACTCCACCACCGAGCGGGCCTTGTAAGGGGAATTGAAATTCAACGGCAACCGGATGCCGAAAAGATAGGCCAGCCCGATCGCCATGTCCGAGTAACCCGAGAAATCAAAATAGATCTGAAACGTGTAGGCCAGCCCCGCCGTCCACGCCTCGCCAAAGCTCAGCGTGCGCGTGCCCGCCGCCACCAGTTCGAAAAGCGGTGTCGCGGTCGCCGCCAGGCGGTCGGCCACCACCACCTTTTTGAACAAGCCGAGCGTGAGAAGAGTCAGTCCGACCAAGATATGCCGCCAGCCGATCTGGGCGACAGCGCGCCTGAACTGCGGCATCAGTTCCGAGTGATGCACGATCGGACCGGCAATCAGGTGCGGGAAAAACGTGACGAACAGCAGGTAGTGGCCGAACCGGTAGTCCTTCACCTTGCCCTGGTAGGCATCGACCAAAAACGTGATCTGCAGGAAGGTGAAAAACGAAACCGCCAGCGGCAGCACGAGGTGCGGAATCTCCGCCGGGCTGCCGGTCATCGCCTGGCTCCACTTCGCAAAAAGCCCGGTGTATTTGTAGTAAACGAGCAGCAGCAGATTGGCCGACACGCTCGCCGTGAGCAGAAGCCGCTTCACCGGCACCGATCGCAACTGGTGAATGGTGCGTCCGCACCAGTAATTCACCGTGCAGGATGCAATGATGAGCGTCAGATAAAACGGACTCCACGGCTGCGCAGGATTGGGGTTCCACCAAGCGTAAAAAGCCAAGCTCACCCCGATCAGCCACGTGATGGCCCACGACCAGTGTTTGCGCGCAAGCAGATGAAACCCCAGCAGGCTGACCGGCAAAAAAACCAGCAGGAAGAAATAAGAGTTAAACAGCATTTTCGGCCGCTTGAATCAGCTTCCCTGCTCAGGCCTTATGATACTTCGCCGGACGACGCTCGATGCAGTTGCGCGTATCGATCAGCGGCATCGGATAGGCACTGAAGTCAAACTCGCGATACGCCGCATGGCCGGTCGAGACCACGATCAAATCATAGTCCGGCGTGATCGCGTCCACCGACTTGCGGCCGGCGTAGACTGCATGCTCGCGGGTCATCGGCACCACCGGCACGAACGGATCGTGATAGGCGACCTTCGCGCCGAGCGCCTCGAATTTTTCAATGAGCTTGTAGCTGGGCGACTCGCGGTCGTCGTCCACGTTGGCCTTGTAAGCGAGGCCGAGGATGAGCACGCGGGCGTTTTTGACCGCCTTGCTATCATTGTTGAGCGCCTCGAAGGCAACCTTCACCACGTAGTCCGGCATGGCCGTGTTGATCTCGCCCGCCAGCTCGATGAACCGAGTGTGCTGGCCAAACTCCCGCGCCTTCCACGTGAGATAGAACGGATCGATCGGGATGCAGTGTCCGCCAAGACCGGGACCGGGATAAAACGGCATGAAGCCGAAAGGCTTCGTCTTGGCCGCCTCGATCACCTCCCAGATGTCGATGCCCATCGCCGCATAGACGATCTTGAGCTCGTTTACCAAGGCGATGTTCACCGAGCGGAAAATATTTTCCAGAAGCTTCGTCGCCTCGGCCACGCGACAGGAACTGACTGGCACGAGCTTCTGGATCGCGAGGCCGTAGAGGGCCATCGCCTTTTCGAGACAGGCGGGCGTAAGGCCGCCGACAACCTTCGGAATGCTCGCAACCTTGCTGTCGGGATTGCCCGGATCTTCGCGCTCAGGAGAAAACGCCAGATGGAAATCAACGCCCGCCTTCAGTCCTGAACCTTGCTCCAGCACCGCGCGCAACTCGCCGTCCGTCGTACCGGGATAGGTTGTCGATTCTAGCACCACCAGAACGCCCTTTGCCAGATGCGGCGCGATGGCGCGACCGGTATTGAGCACATAGCTGAGATCGGGCTCGCGATAGGTATTTAGTGGCGTGGGCACGCACAGGATCACCGCATCAACCTCACGCACGCGGGAGAAATCAACCGAAGCCTCCAGTTTGCCGGCGGCGCGCGCCGCCGCGATGGAATCGGCTCCGACATGCTTGATGTAGCTGCGCCCGGCATTGATCGCGTCCACCTTGCGCTGGTCGATGTCGAGGCCGAGCACGCGCCCGCCCGAACGGGCGAACTGCAAGGCGAGAGGCAGCCCGACGTAACCGAGGCCGACGATGGCGATGTTTTTCATGCGAATAAGAGGTTACTCCAACCCATCCCGCCGCCGAATGTAAGCGAAATTATTTCCTCGGAACCAGTTCCCGGTAAACCTCCAAAGTCGCCGCGCACATGGCCGCTTTGGTGAAAGGCTCCCCTACCACGCCCGGAACCGCCTTCGTGCGCAGGATCGAGGCCGTCGCAGTGACCAGCCCGGTCACGTCCCGCAGCGGCACCGCGCCCTCCGGGAAAAGCGCCCGCAATTGCTCTGCCACCCCGCCGTGATCGTAGCCAACCACGGGTTTCCCAATGGCAAATGCCTCCAGCGTGGTTCGCCCAAACGACTCCGGTTGCACCGAAAGGCAATAGACGATGTCCGACACCGCCATGATTTCTCGAATGTCCCCGCGATGACCGAGAAACGTCACGTCATCTTTGAGCCCCATGCCTTCGACCGAGGCGCGTAACTCCCCCATATACGCCTTCTTTTTGGCATGCGTGTCGCCGACCACCAAGCCATGCACAGGGACGCCCGCAGCCTTCAGACCCGCGATCATCGCGAAAAAATCCTCGTGCCCCTTGAGACGCGTGATGCGTCCCGGCAACAGCAGCACGGCCTTGCCGGCCAGCTGCGGCTGGGCCGTCGTCCATGTTTTCAGCCATGCGACGTCAGGCATGAATCCGCGGGGAAGCTCCGCCAGCTCGACGCCTCGTGGAATGACGCGGATCGCCTGCACCGGAGTCTTCCTATAATTCTGCGTGATGTAGTCGCGGATGCAGTGCGACACCGCGATGACCCGCTCGCCCCGCGTCATGATCGCCGAGTAGAAGTTGATGGAATAAAATCCGTGCACCGTCGTCAGAAAATGCGGCCTCGTCTTCACATCCATGCCCTGCAACGCCAGCCACGCGATCCACGAGGGTACCCGAGAGCGCGCATGAACGATGTCGGGGGTTTCCTGTTCGAATACCCGCCTGAGCCGCCTGACTTGCAGGAGTGAAAACAGACTCTTGCGATGAACCGGCAACGCGATGTGCAGGGATCCCGCCGCTTCAAGTTCCGACACGAGCCTCCCTCCGTTGGAAACCACCAAAGAGACGTGACCGGCGGTCACCAGCGCCCGGGCAACTTCCAACGTCCCTCGCTCGACGCCACCGGCATTCAATTCGGGAAGTATCTGGAGTACTTTCATCAGACGGCAAAAAACCAGCGGCTCACAATTTCATCCGCACACCGTCCGGCTTCGTGAAAGGAGTAGACTTGAACCGTCGGCTTTTCAGCCGCCAGCCATTCGACATAGCGCACGGCATGCCCGGCCGCGACGATATCGTCGACGGCCTTGATCATCCGGTCACCGAGTTGCCTCGCCGGCAGCGGAAGCAATCCCACACGGGCGCGCGCCGTGATCGCCTCGAAAATCATCGAAGTGCTGTCCTCTGTAACCCAGGCCTCCTCCGCCGCCATCAGCACGGACGGCAGCCAGCCTGACGTGGTATTGTCATGCGGCACGATTTCGACGGGAAGCCCCAGCGCGGCCACTTCCCTGAGAAACCTTTCCGGTGTCCGACGCGAATTGGCCACAGTCCAGGCCAGTTCCGGGCGACGGCTCACGATTTCCTTGATGGCAGCGAGCAACGGCGCGCCGGACCAGTCATGATGCTTGGAGGGTCCGCCAATTAAAATCACCCCGGTCGCGGTCTTGACGGGAACCGTCTCAGGCAGGCGATTGAGCGCACCCCGCGTGACGATAATACCTTTCCGTCCGCCACGTCCGTTCAAATCGTGCTGGGGCACCAGGCACAGGTCGAACACCCACATCGGCAGAGAGGGTTTCATGATGACCACCGACTTCGCACCGAACCGGCGCGCCGCCAGCAACAACGGCACATGCGTCCGATGGCCGGCCGCGATCAGCAATTGCGGCTTCGTCAGGCCAACACCCACTTGGCGCGCCTGGGAAATCCGGGCAAACACACCCTTCTTCAAATCAAGCCGCACGCACTCCACATCGGCACCCGTTCGTCTCCTCAATGCCTCGGCCAGACCGAAACTCTGATTCTCATGACCGGGACGCCCGTCGGACAAAATCCGTATGTCGGTGAGTTTTGCTTTCATGGATTGTCCTCCGGGGCTGTGACAACCGGCATGTCCATCTGCCGGCAAACTGCGACCACTTTTCTCGATCCGCCGGGGGCGTAGACAAAATCAAGCGGCAGCGCAGCGACCTGATCGATGCGAGTGATTTCCTCCGTGATCACCTTGCGCCGATTCAAGGCCGGACGCACATGCACAATGGCGTCATCACCCAGCCAAGAAGGCTTCGGCGCGTCAGCCGCGATGGAATACTCGAACACAAAATTATCAGGCTCGGCCTGCTTGAGCGGGGGCGCCGGCCCTGCCCCTTCTTCCAACCATACGAGACAACGCCGGTGTTTGCCGGCGCGCAGCGTGGCGATGCCTTCTTTCGGCGTGCGCCCGGGCTCCCACTGCGGCTTGTGCTTGCTCACCTTCCACCGGTCTTGCAGCCAAAAGACGTCCGCCGGACTTTCCCTCATCACGGTTTCGAGCACTTTCATGCAATTTTCCGTGGTCAGCTCGCCGACAAGCGGATGAAACTTAATGCGCCACTTTCCCGGAGCCCTCGTTTTCACCGAAATCCCAAATACCGTCGCGCCCGTGCGACGGGCCAGCACCGCCGCCAAAGGCGTGCACGCGGTCAGCCTTCCAAAAAACGGCACGATCTCGCCGATGCCGATTGCCCGCTGATCACTGACGATGCCCAACCCGGAACCGGCTCGCAAAAACGACGCCAGCACGAGCGGGTTGACGCTTTTCTCAAACAGCTTGAGTCCCATGCGCTGACGCGTGGCGACCAGCCGGAGATCAAGGTAAGGATTGCTCAAGGGCCGGTAAATATCCCCCGCCTGCACTCCGGGCGGCATGATCTGCGGGAATTTTTGGGCCAGCGCCTCCCAGTTTCCCATGTGGGCTAGGACCCCGATTGCGCCTTTCCCGGCGGCCATGGCCTCGATGAGCATTCCGCCATTTTCGACTTCCACCGCGCGGTTCAACGCTTCGGGGTCAAGCGAAGCGGTGCAGAGGGAGCCGATCAGATTGGCCCCCGCCCGCCGGAAGACCGCCTCCGCCAGCACTTCCAGTTCCGCCAGGGACTTTTCGCCTGCGAAAGCGATGCGCAGGTTGCGCTCCACGATGCGACGATGGCGGGCGGAAACCAGCCGGATGAGAACGCCAACTTGTTCACCGACCAGACACGCCTCGCGAGGCGTCAGCAGTCCGATCAATTTCTCAACCACAAGGTAGACCCCATACTCCAGCCGCCATTGGAGACGGCGGATCAAAGACGGTAATGGACGGCTCATGTTGGGGTTGAAAAGAATCGTGAACCTAAACTGAGCGAAGTGAATGGATCGACCGGCATGCGTAAAGGACCAACCTGCCCAGCCAGATCCGCCCCGGCAAGCTCCCTCGCGGCCACTTCTCCATTTCACAATGCTTGCAGTCAGGGCCGGTTTCCCGCCCTTTTCTTGGCCAATCCATGCCGCTTCTGAAGGTCACCGACCTCCGCACCTATTTCCACACCCGCAACGGTGTGTATCGGGCGGTCGACGGGATCAGCTTCCACCTCGATCGCGGTGAAACCCTCGGCATCGTCGGCGAATCAGGCTCTGGCAAATCCGTCACCGGCTACTCGCTCATGGGCCTCATCCCCCAACCTCCCGGCCGCATCGAAGGCGGCGCCGCGCTCTTCGATGGCGTTGACCTGCTGCATTGTCCTCCCGCCGCGCTGCGATCCATTCGCGGCAAACGCATCAGCATGATTTTCCAAGATCCGATGACGTCGCTCAATCCTTACCTGAGGATCGGCGAACAACTCATGGAGCCTCTGCTCATCCACGAAAAAATCTCCAAGGCCGGCGCCCTCGCCCGCGCCTTGGCCATGCTGGAAGCCGTCGGCATCAACGACGCCGCCAGCCGCATCCGCAGCTATCCCCACGAGTTTTCCGGCGGCATGCGCCAGCGCGTGATGATCGCCATGGCCCTCATCACAAAGCCGGAACTGCTCATCGCCGACGAACCCACCACCGCGCTCGATGTCACCGTGCAGGCGCAGATTCTGGAGCTCATCAAAAAAATGCAGCGCGAGCTGGGCATGGCGGTGATCTTCATCACCCACGATCTGGGCGTGGTCGCCGGCCTGTGCGACCGCGTGCTCGTGATGTATGCCGGGCGCGTGGTCGAGTCGGCTGACACCCGCACGTTGTTCAACCATCCCAGCCATCCCTATACCCGCGCACTGCAACGCTCCATACCGTCCACCCAGCCAAAGGGCTCGGAACTCTTCACCATCCCCGGCATGCCGCCCGATGTTTCCAAGCCCATCGCCGGATGCTCCTTCGCGCCACGCTGCTCCCACGCCACCGAAGTCTGCACCGCCCGCGATCCTCAACTTGTAACCATCGCCAACGACCACGACCAAGCCTGCCTCCGCGTGCAGGCGGGCGAACTGTGACTCTCTCCGCCATGACCGAACCCATTCTTGAGCTGAAGGACGTCAAAACCCATTTCCCCATTCAGAAGGGTTTTTTGTTTCGCAAACAGGTTGGCACCGTGAAGGCCGTTGATGGGGTTTCCTTGAGCTTGCGGCGCGGCGAGGTGTTGGGGCTGGTTGGCGAATCCGGCTGCGGCAAGTCCACCCTTGCGCGCACCATCATGCAGCTCGTTCCCACCACCGGTGGCACCGTGCTGCTCGAAGGTAAAAACCTCACCCAAAGCTCGGCGGCCTCCGTGCAGGTCATCCGCCGTGATCTGCAAATGGTTTTTCAAGATCCCTACGCGTCGCTGAATCCGCGCATGACCGTTTTCGCCACGCTCGCCGAGCCGTTGCTCGTTCACAAGGTATGTCCGCCCGGCGAGGTCGTTGCGCGTGTCGGTCAACTCATGGAGCTCGTCGGCCTCGCCCCGCGTTTCATGCAGAAATACCCGCATGAATTTTCCGGCGGCCAACGCCAGCGTATCGCCATCGCCCGCGCGCTCGCCCTCCAGCCCAAGGTCATCATCGCGGACGAACCGGTCTCCGCTCTCGACGTCTCCATTCAGGCGCAAATCCTGAATCTCCTCGCCGAACTCGTCCGCAAGATGGGCCTGAGCCTCGTCTTCATCGCGCACGATCTTTCGGTCGTGAAGCACATCTCCGACCGTGTGGCCGTCATGTATCTCGGCAAAATCGTCGAGCTTGGCTCCGCCGTGGACGTGATCGAGCGCCCACAGCATCCCTACACCCGCGCGCTCGTCAGCGCGATTCCCGTGCCCGATCCCGACGTGGAACGCGCCCGCCAGCGCATCGTGCTGGCCGGCGACCCGCCCTCGCCGATCAACCCTCCCTCCGGCTGCGCCTTTCACCCGCGCTGTGCGTTCGCGCAGGATCGATGCAAGACGGGTGAAATTCCCCTTAAATCATTCTTGAATCGAGAGGTAGCCTGTGTGCGTATGGGTGAGATTTAAACGCGTTCATGAATTCCGCCGAAACCTGCACTTGGGGAGAGTTCAAGCCGACCGGCGGCGCCATCCTGCTCCGGCTGCCAGTGCAAGCGGGTCTCTCATGCGGATTTTTGCATAAATGGGTTACTCGCACCTGGCTTCGCTCCTTTGGCCGCGGGCCCGTCGATATTGATTACTACGGTCTAAAACTTCGCGTGATTCCTGATCGCAACGTGACCGATCAAAAGCTGCTGTTTCGTTCCGGCCTGCGCGATCAGGCCGAGCTGAATTTCATAAACTGCCATGTGTCAGCGAAGGGCGTGTTTCTCGATATCGGTGCCAACATCGGCTATTACAGCCTCTCGGCCGCCAAACTGGGCTTTTCCCGTATTATCTCGATCGAGCCGAACCCCCTGCTGGTACCACGTCTGCTATTCAATGCCGCGGCGAACGACTTGAACGAACGCCTTCAACTGGTCCCCGTTGCCGTCTCGGATAAGGCTGGCGAATTATTTTTGCACAGTCCGGGCGACATGGGCAGCGGCACGGTTTCGACGACCTCTGTTGAAGGGGATGTCGCCGTAAGGGTGGACACGCTTGTGAATATTCTGGCCAGCGTAGGCGTCGAACGCGTTGATGCCTTCAAAATTGATGTCGAAGGGCATGAGGACAAGGCATTGCTTCCCTGGCTGAAAACCTTGCCTGACGATAAGCTTCCAGCCGCCGGCATCCTCGAATTCGTGCACCAACGCCACTGGAAGGACGATGTCATCGCTTACCTGCTCGGACGCGGCTACCGGATCGGCATGAAGACCCGTTCCAACGTGATCGTCGTGCGCGGCTAGCCGAGCAGCTTCGTCTGCCGGATCGCCTCGTAGCAAGCGATGCCCGCCGCCGTGCTCAGGTTGAGCGAACGCAGCTCATGGTTTGCATGGGGAATTGTCACACGGCGATCCCCGCCAAACTCTTCGTGCAGCCACTCCGGCGCACCGTGGCCCTCATTGCCAAAAACCAGGCCGTCACCGTCCGCAAACGCGACGTCCCAGTAACTCTGCGTCGTCTTGGTCGTGAAGAGCCAGAGCCGCTCCGGCCTCGCCGCGCTCGCCTTGAACGCCGCCCAATCCGCGTGATGATGCACATCGAGCGCGTGCCAGTAATCCATGCCCGCCCGCTTGAGATGTTTATCAGTGATCTCGAATCCCAGCGGATGAATCAGGTGCAGCCGCGACCGCGTCAGAGCGCACATGCGGCCGATGTTGCCGGTGTTTTGAGGAATCTCGGGTTGGAACAATACGATGTGAAGCATGGCCGGTCCTCCACGTCACGGGAGCGTCCTTCCCATAGCAAACTTTCCATGGCCGCACGGGTTTACTGTTTGCGAACGGATGGCCCCTCGCCAAGTTGGGCTCGTGGAAACGAACGATGTTCAATCCATAGTGATCGTGGACGATGAAAAGTCGTTCACCGACATGATCGGCAATCTGCTGCAGGAGCATTTCACCGTTCCCGTCTACACCTTCACGCGCCCTGAAGATGCCCTTAAAAAAATCGCGGCACTGCGGCCCGGCATCATCGTCACCGATTATTACATGCCAGGGATGAACGGTCTCGAGTTCATCCGCGCCGTGCATGGTCTGTCGCCCGACATCCCCAGCCTGATGATCACCGGCCACTCGTTCAATTTGGACGAATACAGTCCGGAAAGCTTGGGCAATCTTAAGGAAATCCTGCCCAAACCCTTTCGCTGGCAGCAGCTGGCCTCCGCGATTTGCAGGCATTGGCACGGAGACAATCCTCCGGCCATTCGCATCACCTAGGACTCACTCCAACACCAGCCCGGCGTTGTCCGCCACCAGCACACGGGCGGTGCTTCGCAAACCCGCAGCCGTAAAAGCCGCCTGCATCGCCACCGCCACCACCTTGGCCTCAACCTGAGGTGCGACGCACAAAACCGTGGAACCGCTGCCGCTCAGCCAACCCGTGTAGGCACCCGAGGCGATACCCGCCTCGATCGCCGGACGACCGCCGGGGATTCTCGGCAGACGGTAGGGCTCGTGCATGAAATCCGCCACCGAGCCGCGCAGCCGCTCGTAATCCCCCGAGAGCATCGCCGCCACCAGATAGGCTGCGCTGTTGATGCTCTTCACCGCATCAAAATAAGGCAGCGTCGCAGGCAACACTCCGCGCGACTCCTTGGTCAACATCTCGACCTCGGGCGATGCCGCGACAAAGGCGAGTTTCGTCGGCAGCTCGATGCGCACCGTGTCAACGTAGGCATTGGTCGCCGCATCACAACGCGCCACGCAGAAACCGCCGAGTATGCCCGCCGCCGCGTTATCGGGATGCCCCTCCAGCGCGGTGGCAATGGTCACGAGCTGGTGCCGCGAGAGATTGGCTCCGGAAAGGGCGTTCAAACCGCCCAGCACACCGCCGATCACCGTGACACTGGAGCCAAGCCCGCGCGCCGCCGGCACCTCGCCGCGAATTTGATACGAAAAACCAAAGGATGTCTTGCGGGCCGCCGCGAAGAACGCCGCCGCCGCCGCCTCGACCATCGCCTGGGCACGACCGTCGGCCGGTGAAACGGGCTGCGCCGCCAAGTCATTGGTTCGCGTCAGCGTCACGCGATTGTGGATCTGCAAGGCCAGACCGAGCGTGTCGAAGCCGGCGCCGCAGTTGGAGGTGCTGCCAGGCACGCGAACGGTGACAGTGGAAGGAAGCTTGTTCATGGGGCGCGGCGAAATTTCAGGGCCTGTTTCACTTCCATCATTTCGGCTTTTTTGCGCAAGTCTGCGCGTTTGTCGTGCTGCTGTTTGCCGATGCAGAGGGCCACCTCAACCTTCACAAGGGCCTCTTTGAAATAGATGCGCAACGGCACGAGCGTGCGCTCGCCGACCTGCATCGCCTGCGCGATCTTGCGCACCTGATGCTTGTGCAAGAGCAGCTTTCGGATGCGCCGCGCGGCGTGGTTGTTGATGTTGCCGAATTCGTATTCCTCGATGTGCGCGTTGAAGAGCCACAGCTCCCCCTTCTCGAACTTGCCGAAGGCGTCGCTGATTTGCGCTCGTCCGGCACGGATGGCCTTGACCTCGGTGCCGTGCAGCACGAGGCCTGCCTCAAAGCGCTCCTCCACGTGAAAATCGCGCAGCGCCTTGGCGTTGCGGACTTCCGTGAAACGGACGGAGTCTTTTTTCTTGGCGGACATGGACAGAGGGAGGCGGAAGTCGGCGACCGCCGCAACAAGGTATAAAAAAAGTCACTCCGGACGAGGCGAAGAATTTCGCCGGACGAAACACGCCCGAGAATTCCAAGCTCCGCGCAAAGTGACACGAAAGCAAAAGGGCTCGTCGCCCGCGACCAACCGATTACTCGGCGGCGGCTTCCTGGAAGGTGATCTTGCCTTCGATGATCTCGCGCAGGGCGATGTCTTCGGGCGCGAGCTTTTCCAAGGATTCGACCAGCGCGCGGCTGCCCCGGCGGAGCTGCTTCACGCGGCGCGAAACCACGTTGATAAGCAGGTTGGAATCAGGAATGACTTTGTGGGCTTCTTTAAGGTAGTCTTCTCTCATGGTCGGCGTTGGTTTTTGCGATAAGGGCCGATAGCATAAGGCGGTTTAAGCCCGGTCAAGGGTTTATTTGCCTCCGCCAGCCTTGCGAAAACAGAGCCGAACCCGTTGGCTGGCCCCACATGTTTATCGCCTCGACCACCGTGGCAGACCACGAAACCGCCGACCGGCTGGCCGCCGAAGCCGTCTCGCGTTCGCTGGCCGCCTGCGTGCAGGTCGAGGGTCCGGTGACATCCCATTACCGCTGGAACGGCGCACAGGAGAAAACCACAGAATTCCGCCTGACGTTCAAAGTGTTACCCGCACAATTGCCCTCGTTGGAAGCTTGGTTGCACGCCTGCCATCCCTATGAAACGCCGGAATGGATCGTCGTGCGGGCCGAACAGGTTGGAGAAAAATACTTGTCATGGGCGGCGCGCTCCCTAGACACATGACCCTTTAACTTCGCGCCAACCCTCGATTTCAAAGCCATGTCACAGCATAAAAGCCTCCAAGGTGCCTCCGGCATCGTCATCAAACGCAACGTCCTCAAGCGCTTCGAGCGCGTCGCCATCCTGAAAAAGCGTGGCCAGTGGAAAGAAGGCGACCGCGTCGCCGGTCTCCGCAAGACCAAGCCCGACGTCTAAGCCCACCGCTTTCGTCTCCTTTTGGGCAGGCAGGGTTTAAACTACCCGCCTGCCCTTTTTTCTGCCCAAAATCCACGCGCAATCCGCCCTCCTCGCCCATGAAAGCAATGCTCGCCCAGCTCATCGCCTGGTATTCGGACAAACTTGAACAAGGCGGCTACTGGCTCGTCGGCCTGCTCATGGCGGTCGAAAGCTCCATCGTCCCCCTGCCGAGCGAGCTCGTCATCCCGCCCGCCGCCCACCTCGCCTACACCAAAGGCACGATGAGCGTGTGGGGGGTGATCGTCGCCGGCACCATCGGTTCGTGGGTCGGAGCCTCGGTGATGTATTGGGCGGCACGTCTGGCCGGTCGTCCGCTGGCCGCGCGTTATGGCCGCTACGTCCTCATCACTCCGGAGAAGATCGCCGCCGCGGAACGCTGGGCCGAAAAATTCGGATCGTTCGGAATTTTCTTCTCACGGCTCCTGCCGGTCGTGCGCCACCTCATCGGCATCCCGGCGGGCATCGTGCGTTTCCCCTTCGGGCTTTATTCGCTCTACACTTTGATCGGCTCGGGAATCTGGTGCTCGGTGCTGGCGTGGCTCGGCATCAAGGCAGGGCAGGACGAAGCCCTCATGAAGGGCGAGCTCCACCGGATCACGCTCTGGGTCGTCGCGGCGTTCGTCGTGCTCGGCGCGGTTTACTACGTTTTCGTCCACCGCCACATGAAGGCGGACAAGAAAGCCTGAGCCTCCGCAGCCAACGCGCACCGTTGGTTTGCACTCGACAGCACGGGCTGGCCGGCCGAATTTCACGACTCAGTTTTGCAGGCGTAGCACAATGGATAGTGTAGCGGTCTCCGAAGCCGTCGATCCGGGTTCGACTCCCGGCGCTTGCACCAGTTTTCAGGGCAACGGCACTGCCTCGCCCCAATCGGCCAATGGCCGGGCATCCAAAGGCACCGAGGTCGTAACCGATCCGGGCACGGCAAGAATACGAAATACGCCGTTCGCTCCACCGGCAGTGCGCGTGGTAATCGTGATGCACTTGAGCTTGGGATTGGGCGCATCATAGGGTGCACGCGGCGCGGACACATCTTCGACCGCAATCTTCGCGTCCATGGGCGCGAGCACGTGAAGGGTGAGACTTTCCTTCGCCTGCTTCAGGCGCACCTCACCCTCGTCAACGACCGCTTCGTCAGCCTGGGTCAACATCTGCCAGGTGACCTCCACCGCTTTTGCGGCAGCCGTCCATTCGTCCTGAACAAGCACGCAGCGATCAGACGTGAGCATCACGCCGCGACTGACCTCCTTAATCTGACCGGCGTAGACCGCGTCAAGGTTGACGACCGAAGTCGCGGGACGGGCGGAGAACCGAACGAGTTCTCCTCGACCGCCGACCTTGGGCTGTTCGCCGTCAAAACGCAGGATGTTATGCGCATCAGGGCCGAGCCGGAATATACGCCAGCGTTCGCCATCCTGTGCGCCCGCCCAAAGCTTGATGCCTTTCGATTCCAGCGATTCGTAATCCTGCATGCCAGGATCGACGGCCCAGCGCACGCCATCGGCCTCAAGTAAAAACGAACCGACGTCCATGTGTCCGTGAGAGACACTGGCCGCGCCGCCTTTCAAACCAACGAATGTAGCGCGAACATCACTCCACGCCGAACGATGCGTGGCCACGGGATTCACGCCACGCCCCAACCAACTGAGCGGCGGCTCACCGGCGTTGGCCGGCAGTTTGGGGTCGAGCCACAAGAGAGCGAACGCCTCGGCGCGCGGATCCGCACGCAAAAGTTTTTCCGGGCTGCTCGTGGCGAGCAGGGCGTTGTTGCCAAAGAGCAGGCTGGAGCGCCCGGTTTTCCGTGCGAACCAGTATTGGGGGATGTTAAGATCGGGTCGTAGATTGCAATCCGAGTAGTCGTAAAGCAGCCCGGTCGGCGTGACCATTTGCAGCATGTAATCGGCGCTACCCAAAAACCCGGGGAAGGCGTCGAGGCCATAATTTTTACCCGCAAAACATTCAAGCGCATCGACGAGGATCACATGAAACGTCGTGCCGTAACCCCAATACATCGGNCCTTCNGGATAGGCGCCGTCGGGCGCATAGCCTTCGGCGGAAAGATGGAGATTTTCGACGGCGCGGTTGACGATACGACGAGCCAGCTCTGGTTGCTCGTCCGCAAGCGCAATGGCGCCCGCGACCATGCCGGCGTGGCAAACCTGGTTCCAGTTATTTGTGCCGTTAATCCACCAGTGCTGCGAAGCCGGCCCTTCCTCGGATTGCTTGAGGCCCTGCTCGATGATTGCGCAAGCGAAGACGACGCGGTCTTCAGGGGCGAGACGACCATAAAGCCAGTCGTAACCGACGGCGACAGCCAGAGTCATCTCCGCCGTGTCGAGATAGTGCGAAGGATTCCAGTCTTTGAACGCCGTGACGGCGCGAAGCTCAACCACCGCCCGATCAAAGTAACGCGGATCATCCGTGAGACGGCTCACCATCGCCAGGATGCTGATGCGTGCAAGCGCCTCCCGTGAGACCGCGAGGAGACGCCGTCCCTCTTTTTTGTAGGTCAACGGCGGCTGCACGAGCATCGCATCGGCCCTTTGGCGAAGATCCGTAAAAATCCGCGCCGACACCGGGTCGGTAACGACCTGGGCACGCAAGGCGGTAAATTTAGCCGCATCGGCGAGCAATCGGGGATGATCAGGCATGGGGTCCGGAAGCGTGACCGAAGCACCTTGAGCAATCATGGAAAGGGTAAGACTGATAAAGAGCCAGAGGGGTAAACAAATGAACCGGGGCATGGCGGACGGAACCCGGTTGTATCCGACGAACGCAAGACCGCTTTCACCGCGCCCCATAAAATGCGACGCTTAAAAACGCAAACAAGCCCCGCTCGTATTGAGGGCGGGGCTTTGTAAAGTTTAGCCAAACCTTAGATATGGATCGCTTCACCTAGGGAGGCTGCGGCCGCCTCCATGATCGCTTCGCTGAGCGTCGGATGGGCGTGGATCGTCTGGTGGATGTCGTCCACGGTGGCCTCGAGTTCGATCGCGAGTCCATACTCGGCGATCAGCTCGGTGGCTTCGCTGCCGATGATGTGCGCACCGTAGATTTCGCCGGTCTTCGCGTCGGTGATGACCTTGACGAAACCTTCGCTGTCGGCGGACGCCACGGCCTTGCCGGACGCGGTGAAGGGAAATTTTCCGACCTTGTAGTCGAGCTTCTTTTCCTTCGCGGCCTTCTCGGTGAGACCGGTGCTGGAAACCTGCGGCTGGCAATAGGTGCAGCCGGGGAACTTGGTCACGCGCCTGGCCTTGCCGTGGCCGAACATGCCGTTGACGCAGCTGACGGCTTCGAACGTCGCGACATGCGCGAGCCAAGGCGGCCCGATGATGTCACCGGCGGCGTAGATGCCCTTGATGTTGGTCTGATAATCGTCGCCGACCTTCACGTAGTTGCGGTCGAGTTCGATCTTCACCGCGTCGGCGATGACCCCATCAATGTTGGCGACCACGCCGATGGCGGAGAGCACCACCTCGGCTTCGACTTCCTGCTTCTTGTCGCCGGTGACGAGGTCGACTTTGACCGAGTCTTTGCCGACGCGGAAGTTCTCGCACTTGGTGCCGGTGAGGATGGTGATGCCCTGTTTTTCGAGGGACTTCTGGAGCACCTTGGAGACCTCTTCGTCCTC
>FJVV01000785.1_pt1 | contig 30382 bp, 24 predicted proteins | sample 1011911 | NCBI WGS metagenome assembly FJVV01 (sample SAMEA3912450, study PRJEB9761) | metagenome | biome: forest; material: soil | place: USA | collected 2011-06-22 | depth 0.1 m
CTGGCCGGTGGCGGCGTCGCAGGTGATAACGGCGAGGAGCTTGATAGCGTAGCCGTTCTCTCGGGCGAAGGAGAGGTCGGCTTGGGTGATCTTCGTGATGCCCTCGATCAGCATCTTGCCGGTCGGCACCCATGTGCCGTGGGCGAGGAAGGCAAGGATGGAGGCCTTGTGGGCGGTGTCCCAGCCATCGACATCGAGTGACTCGTCGGCCTCGGCATAGCCAAGGGCCTTGGCCTCGGCGAGGATCGCAGGATAACTCGCGCCCTCGCGGTCCATGCGGGTGAGGATGTAGTTACAGGTGCCGTTGAGGATGCCGTAGATGAGCTTGAAGCGGTTGGCGACGAGGCCTTCGCGGAGGGCCTTGATAATCGGGATGCCGCCGGCAACGGACGCCTCGAAGAAGAAGTGACCGCCGTGCTTGCGGGCGGCGCGGAAGAGTTCGGGGCCGTGCTTGCAGAGAAGGGCCTTGTTGGCGGAGACGACGGTCTTGCCGGCCTTGAGCGCGGCGAGCGTGACCTCGCGGGCGAGCGTGGTGCCTCCGATGAGTTCGCACACGATGTGGATCGAGGGATCGGTAGCGATGGAGAGCGGGTCGGTGGTGAGCTTGGCGGCGGCAACCTTGACGGAACGCGCCTTCTTGAGATCACGGACGGATACGCGGGCGAGATTGAGTTTCACGCCGAGGCGGGACTCGAGGGCGGCGCGGTTGGACTCGATGTGTTTCCACACGCCCTGGCCAACGGTGCCGAGGCCGCAGATGCCGATGTTGACGGTTGCGAGGGTGCTCATGGGTTCACAGAAGGGGCGGACGGCGCTTTTTTGACGAATTTATTTTCGGTGCCTTTGAGGAGGCGTCCGATGTTGGCGCGGTGCAGGACGATGACAAAACCGCCGATCAAGATGGCGAGCCCGGTAAGCAGACGCGGCTGATGAAGGGCGAATGCACCGACCGGAATGGCCACGGCCGCAAGGATCGAGGCGAGCGAAACGTAGCGCGACACGAAGAACGTGACGAGCCAGGCGCCAAGGGCGATCAGCGTGACGACGGGCATGAGCACGATGAAACCTCCGGCGGAAGTTGCCACGCCCTTGCCCCCCTTGAAATGGGTGAAACAGGAGAAGCTGTGTCCGAGGACGGCGAAGAGCAGGCCCGTGACGGCGACAGGAATGACGGTCTCGGGGGTGAGTATCTTAACGGTGCCGGTGACGATGCTCCAACTGGCTACATGATCGGATGTGGCTGCGCTGACACGGGAGGCATACTTCGCGGCGATCAGCGGCCAGCCGGCGGCAAGCGCACCTTTCACCGCATCGAGCGCGAAGACGGTGTTGCCCGCCTTCTTGCCGAGGACGCGTTTCACATTGGTCGCGCCGGGGCTCTTGCTGCCGTGTTCAAAAATGTTGATCCCATAGGCGCGGGCCACGAGGTAGCCAAAGGGAATCGCACCCAGAAAGTAGCCAATGAACGCGGCGATGGCGAGGGGGATCAACATGGGTGGAAAAAGGTGGGGCGTGTCATCCTTAACGCGCCGGTCCGCGCGAGGCGGAAGACGGCGGACTAAGGATAATCCGCCCTACCCGCTCATCAGAGCTGCACGAACTTGGCCTGCTTGATCGCGGGATTGCCCTTGATCTCGGCGCGGGCGGCCTCGCTCGGCTCGGTGTCGACGCGCACCACCATGTAAGCGGTGCTGCCGGGGGTGAGACGAGAGAGGGACATGTCTGCGATGTTGACCTTGTCCTTGCCGAGGAGCGTGCCGACCATGCCGACCATGCCGGGCTGGTCGAGATTCTCGAGGACGAGGAGCTTGCCCTCGGCGGCGACTTCGACCTCGCGGCCGTTGATACCGACGATACGGGGGGCGTTGGACTTGCCGATGAGCGTGCCGCGAACGCTGTTCACGGAACCGTCGCCACCGGTGGCCTCGATCTCGATGAGATCAGTGTAGTCGCCGGCGTCGGAAGACTTCACAACCTCGAAGGCGAGGCCGAGGCGCTGGATCTGGGTGGGCGCGCTGACGGCATTGACGCCGTCGCCGCTGATGCGGCGGAGGTAACCGCACTGGAGAGCGCGGGTGATGGCGTTGACGTCGAGGTCGGCGACCTTGCCCTGATAGGTAACGCGGAGCTTGGAGACCTGCTTGGGCGAGATCTGCTGCACGAGCGTGCCGAGCTTGGTGGCGAGATCGATGTAGGGCGCGATGGCCTTGGCGGCGGCGGCGTCCATCGAGGGCATGTTGACGGCGTTGCGAACGGCACCGTGGAGAAGGACGTCGGCGATCTGCTCGGCGATCTCGATGCCAACCGATTCCTGGGCCTCGGCGGTCGAGGCGGCAATGTGAGGGGTGAGCACAACGTTGGGCAGCGTGCGGAGTTCGCTGTCCTTCGCGAGGGGCTCTTCGACATACACATCGAGACCGGCGGCGGCGACGTGGCCGGACTTGAGGGCGGCGACGAGGGCGGCTTCGTTGATGATACCGCCGCGGGCGCAGTTGAAGAGGCGGACGCCCTTCTTGCACTTCGCGATGGCGGTCGCATCGATCATGTTAAGGGTGTCGTCGGTCAGCGGCATGTGCACCGTGATGTAGTCCGAGCCTACGAGGAGGGCGTCGAGCGTGACAGCCTCAACCTGCATGGCGGTGGCCCGGCTGGCCGAGAGGTAAGGATCGTAAGCGAGCACGCGCATGCCGAAAGCGAGCGCCCGCTTGGCGACTTCGCTGCCGATACGGCCAAGGCCGACGATACCGATGGTCTTCTTGTAAAGTTCGATGCCGCTGAGGGTCTTGCGATCCCAATTGCCGGCTTTCATCGAGGCGGCGGCCTGGGCGATCGGACGGGCGCCGCAGAGGATGTGGGTGAAGGTGAGTTCAGCCGTGGAAATGGTGTTGCCGCCGGGGGTGTTCATGACGACGACACCGCGCTCGGTGGCGGCATCGACATCGACATTGTCCACGCCGACGCCGGCGCGGCCCACGACCTTGAGCAGAGGCGCGGCCTCAAACACGGCGCGGCCGATCTTCGTCTCGGAACGCACCGCGATGGCGTGAACGTCCTTCACGAGTTCCAGAATCTGCTCGGGAGAGGAGCCGTAGGCCTCAACGACTTCAAAGCCCGTCTGCTGGCGCAGGTAGGCGACTCCCTTGGGCGAGATCTTATCGGCAACGAGGATTTTCATGAGAATGAGAGGTCAATCGAAGAGCGCCCCCCCCCGGCAAGCAAGGAAAAGCTGCGCACCGCATTCACCCGGGCAGACCATTCCTGATCACTCCACTCATGTGCCTCAAAAATACCTCCGGATAATAACACAAAGTAATCTGTTAGCTTAATGAAGCTTATGGCTTCGTAACTTCGCTCCCCTTGTCGTCTGGCGCGGTTCCCGCTTTGATACCCGCCGTGAGTTCCACCTCCATCCCCCAGCATGCAACATCTTCGCGTCTGACGCATCTTGATGTTCTGCGAGGACTCATGCTGGTTTTCATGGGCGTGAACCACATCCCCACTGAGCTGCAGATGTCTACCAACCACGTCTTCGGCTTCGTAAGTGCCGCCGAAGGATTTGTTTTTCTCGCCGGTCTGCTCTCCGGAATGGTCTACACACGCAAGCTGGACCGCGGTTCGTTCCCTGAGATGCGCGCCTGCGGTTTCCGTCGCGCGGCCACCATCTACCGCTACCATCTCTGCGCCTATTTCACAATCTTCGCCTGGGTGCTCGGTTTCACTGCGATCACGGGCATCCCCCCGGACTGCTCGCCCCCCCTGATGCATGAATCGCCATGGCTCGCGCTTCTCGCCGGCCCGGCTTTCCTGTATCAGCCAAGCCTCATGGACATCCTACCGATGTATTGCCTCCTCATCCTGACGCTGCCATTTGTGCTGCGTTGGCTGGAGCAGGGCTTTCGCTTGCGTGTGATGCTCGCCAGCGTGGCGCTCTGGGGACTTTGCAACGCCTTGATTCCGCAGCATCCGCTCATCTCCGGCGTAATCAACACCGGTGCCTTTGATCTCGGTGCCTGGCAGCTGCTCTTCGTGACCGGCGTGGTGTTTGGCCACGCTGGTGCCCGCCGCCAGGTGCTCCTGCCCGCGCCGCGCGCCTGGCTCATCGCACTCATGGTCGCAACGGCCGCGTGCCTCTACGCCATGCGCCACGCCTTCATCCACGCGCCTTGGTCTCAGCCCCTGCTCGATGCGCTTACCAATAAAAACAACCTGGCGCCATTGCGCCTGTTGGACTTCGCCCTGCTCGCCTATCTTCTCCAACTGGCCATCGCCCGCTTCCCCGCGATCATGCAATGGCGTCCGCTGGCGTTTCTCGGCCGTCACTCTCTGCCGGTTTTTTCCGCACACGTCGTCATAGCCACCGTGCTGCTCGGCCTGCCTTCCCTGTTTGCCGAGACCGCGCTCGGACGCTGGACCGGCACCGGCATTCTGCTCAGTGGCATGTTCGCCGCAGCCGCCCTGGCCCATGCGCTCGCCCGCAGGAAAGCCGCCGCACTCCCGGCTCGCCACTCCTGGCTCTCGCGGGCATTTCAGCTCCATGGCAAACCAACGGCTGGCGCAGCAGATCCGATTCATCGTTGAGGTAGACAAGTTGAAGGACATTTTCCGCCAGACGCTCGTCACCGGCAGTCGCCGGCACGAGAATGACGCCGAGCATTCCTGGCACCTTTGCCTCATGGTCCTCGTGCTCGCCGAACACGCCAACACGCCGCACGTCGACATTCTCCGCGTCCTGAAAATGCTCCTCATTCACGATATCGTGGAGATTGATGCGGGTGACACCTTCGCCTACGACACCGCGCGCATGGCCGACCAGCATGAGCGCGAAACCCGGGCCGCAGCCCGCCTCTTCGGCCTCCTACCCGCCGACCAATGCACCGGATTTCGCGCGCTCTGGGACGAGTTCGAGGCGCGCACCACGCCTGAGGCGAAATTCGCCGCCGCCATGGATCGTTTTCAACCGATGCTGCTCAACTGCCTCACCGAAGGCGCGGCGTGGCGCATGCACGGCGTCACCAGTGACCGCGTGCTCGCGCGCAACGCCCACATCGCCGACGGCGCAACCGAGGTCTGGACCTACGCGGCGAACATGATCGCCGAAGCTGTCAAAGCCGGACACTTGCCCAAAGCTCCGCCAGGAAAGTAACCTCGCCCAATTCCCGGAATTCATCTGGAAAGCTGGAAATCGGCCCCCCATCCGCCGCCACCCGTCTCCGCTCCCTGCCCGTTTCCAGTTATCCAGATTGAAATTTCCGAATTCCTCCTCAGCTCAGATCCCGGATCGACCCAAACTCCGGATCGTTGAGCCGCTTGTAGGTGCGCACGATCAGCCCGTCGGTGAGCCCCGCCAGCCAGTCGCAGATGCGGCGCGCCTTGCCGTCCACCGTCGTCTCCGCGTCGACCAGCCGCCCCACGCGCGGCGGCAGGATGTTGATCACGCGCCCGCCCTTCTCGACGTAGTTGTTCCAGCACGCCTGCCAGAGACTAAAGAGGACATTGCGCGCCTTGAACTCGATCTGCTGAAGCTGCGGACTTTCGAAGATCACGTCGTTGGCCATCTTCTTGAAAAACGCCGCCTCTCGCAAAGCCTCCGCCGCGACCACCAGCTCGAAACGATAGCGGTTCGTCCGTGCGGTCATGAAATTGCTCCGTTCGCGCAGCCGGCACGCCGTGATAAAGCCGCCGATCTTGCTGGAAAAAACCTCCTCCAGCCTGTCGCCACGCACGGCGTTGATCAGCACGTCCAAATACCGCAGCCGCTCCGCGTCAAACGCCTCGCCCGCCGCCCAGTTATCGATGCGCTCGATCGTGAGAAAACCCGCCTTCACGCCGTCCACGATGTCGTTCAACGAATAGGCCGCGTCGTCGGCCCAATCCATAATCTGGCACTCGATGCTCTTAAACTCGTTGAGCACCTCGCCCGCGTTCAACGCGTCCGGAATCGCATCGCCGCCGAAGACAAAATCACGATACGCCACCTGCGGATCGTAGAGAAAATGATTCTGCGGCGCCTGCGGAAACTCGCGGCGCAGCTTTTTGTATTTCAGCACGCCGTCCAGCAGAGCGCGCGTCGGCTGCATCCCGCGCACGCCGGATTCGTTTTGATAAAGCGTCTCGGTGAGCAGGTGGAGCGTCTGTGCGTTGCCCTCGAAACCACCGTGCCCCTTCATCAACTCCTGCAACGTCCGCTCGCCCGAATGACCGAAGGGAGGATGCCCGAGATCGTGAGAAAGACAGATCGCCTCGACGAGTTCTCCATCAATGAAAAAATCCTCCGCCAGCGGCGCGCCCTGCGTAAGCAGGTAGTGGCAGATCGAACGTCCGATCTGCGCAACCTCCATCGAGTGCGTGAGCCGCGTCCGGTAAAAGTCATACTCGCCCGAGAGAAACACCTGCGTCTTCGACTGAAGCTTTCTGAACGCGTGCGCATGAATCACACGGTCCCGATCCACCTGAAACGCCGTGCGGTAGTCGGCCTTGCGCGCCCCGTCCCAAGTTTCGAGGTCAAAAGCGTTGTAAAAGCGATTGGGCATGGTTTGAGGATGGAAACGTTTCCCATCATCGCCAGTCTGACCATCTCAATATGCGTCACCCCATTCTTACCCTGTGGGCGCTAGGCCTTCTGTGCCTTGCCCCCCTGCGCGGCGCACCGATCGACAGCCTCATCTCCGCGAGCGACCTCCTGAAGATCAAGGTCCCCGGCACCCCCTCAATCTCGCCCGACGGAAAACAGGTCGCCTACACCGTGCACAGCATCGAGCCCAAGGCCGATGCCCCCGACACCTACGCCTACCGCACGCAAATCTGGCTCGTCTCCCTCGACGGACGTGGCGGCCCCCGCATCCTCACGCAAGGCAACACCTCGGCCAGTTCGCCCGCCTGGAGCCCCACCGGCGACCGCATTGCCTACCTCCTGTCCGATCCAGGCAACGCCCGCGCCCGCCTTTGGATTCTCCCCGTCGCTGGTGGCGGCACGCCCTACCCGGTCACCCCTGCCCTCGCCGGCCTCTCTCCTCCTCGTTGGTCGCCCGACGGCACCCGCCTGCTTTTTTCTGCATCGGTGAATTACGATGAAGTTCGGACCTCCCTCGAACAAGCCAAGGCATCCGTCACCACTCCGCCCTGGCCCCTCGAACGTCCCAAACCGCCCGAGCCTCCCGCCGAGAAAAAAAGCCCCCCGGCCAAACCGGTAAAAATCTCCCCCGATCCCGAGGGCAGCCTCGCCGAACGTCGCGCTTGGCTTCTCTCCAACGAAGCCAACCACAACCCCCGCGCAACCTGGCGTCCGGCCTTTAACGAAGATCTCGACAACACCTCTGCTCCCGAATCAACCCACGTTTACAGCGTCTCTGCCACCACCGACACTACTGCAGCCGACCTCACTCCCGGCTACGCCTCCTACGACGAACCCATCTGGTCCCGCGACGGACAAACCATTTTCTGCACCGGCCCCGCCGACCTCGCGCAACACCCCGACCGCACCCACTCACGCCTCCTCTACGCGCTCACCCTCGATGGCTCCGTCCCACCGAACCGCTTGCCGACGCCTGACGGTTATCTGGCCGCTTCGCCTCAGCCCTCCCCCGATGGCAAGACCCTCGCGTGGATAGCCCAGCCCGACAAGAACCCCGGTGACCTCGTTTACGGTCTCGCCTGCGTCGCCACACTGAATCTCGCCGACGGCAAAACCACGATCCTCACCGAAAAGCTCGACCGCGCCGCCTCCACTCCCCGCTGGTCCGCCGACGGCAAATTCATCTACTTCACCGCCACCGCCAACGGAGCCATTCCCCTCTACCGCGTGCCCGCCGCCGGCGGCAAAACCGAGCGCCTCACCTCGCCCGACGCCGGCATCGGCGACTACGACGTTGCCAAAGAGGATGTAGCCCTCGTCCTCACCAAAGCCTCCAATCCCGGCGAACTCTACCGCCTCAGCCCCGCTGGCCGCAGCCAGCGCATCCTGACCTCCCACAACAACGACTGGCTACGCGACAAACAGCTCGCCCCGCTCGAACGCCGGAAATTTAAACAGCCCGACGGCACCGAGATCGAATACTGGCTCATGCGCCCGGCCTACATGGAAGGCCCCTATAACTACCCCTTGCTCATCGAAATCCACGGCGGCCCCGGCTCCATGTGTGGCCCCGGCGATCCCACGATGTGGCACGAACTCCAGTTCTTCGCCGCCCGAGGCTACGGAGTGGTTTTCTGCAACCCGCGCGGCTCCGACGGCTACGGCCGTGCCTTCCTCCACGCCAACTTCCAAAACTGGGGCCCCGGCCCCGGTTCCGACGTGCTCGCGGTCGCCACCGCCGCCGCCAAAGAAACCTGGATAGACCCCGCCCGCCAGGTCGTCACCGGCGGCAGCTACGGCGGCTACCTCACCACTTGGCTCATCTCCCAAGATCAACGCTTCAAAGCCGCCATCGCCGCACGCGGCGTTTACGACCTCACTACCTTCCTCGGCGAAGGCAACGCCTGGGAACTCGTCCCGTGGCAATTCGGCGGCTACCCGTGGAATCCCGAGACTCGCAAACTCCTCGACGCCCAGTCTCCGCTCACCCACGTCGAAACCATTAGTACCCCCTTGCTCATCAAACAAGACGACGCCGATCTCCGCGTCGGCAACGCCCAGAGCGAGCTCCTCTACCGCAGCCTGAAAATCCTCGGCCGCCCCGTGGAATCCGTCCGCTACCCAGGCGCCACTCACGACCTCAGCCGCTCCGGCGACCCCGGGCAACGCATTGATCGCCTCGTGCGTTTCGCCGAATTTTTCGAACGCTTCATCGGCAACCCCGCCCAACCGCTTCCACCTCCACCGCCCGTCGTCGCACCCAAGGCACCAAATACCAAATAAAACTCTCACCATGACCAAAACCACTCTCAACCGCCTCGAAAAACTCGCCCGCTCCGCCGCCAAGGCATCCTACTCGCCCTACTCGCAATTCGCCGTGGGCGCGGCCGTCCTGACCAGCTCCGGCAAGACCTATATCGGCACCAACGTCGAAAACTCCTCCTTCGGCCTGTGCAACTGCGCCGAACGCACCGCAATCTTCACCTCCATCGCCGCTGGAGAAAAAAAGATAAAATGCGTTGTGGTCTACACGCCTACGCCGACTGCCACCCCGCCCTGCGGTGCTTGCCGACAGGTCATCAACGAATTCGGCCCGAGTGCCCGCGTCATCTCCATTTGCGACTCGAAAGACCGGCTCGACCTGTCACTTGAAACGCTCCTCCCCGGCGCCTTCGGCCCCGGAAACCTCGGCTGATTTCCAAGCTTACTCCGCGCCGCCGGAAAAGAAATCCCGCACCGCCGCCGCAACCTGATCACGAGGCACCTCATGCTCGCTGCGATCACCCAGCACGCGAATCTTCACGGCCCCCTTGGCCAGTTCGTCGCCTCCGTAAATCAAAGCCAGCTTCGCACCCGACTCCGCCGCGATCTTGAACTGCTTGCCGAACGCCACGTCCTTCAACGGATACTCCACGCGGAAGCCCGCCGCCCGCAGCGCAAAAATATCGCCAAACGCCGCCGCCCGCTCGGCTTCGCCGCCGATAACCACATAGACATCGGTCGTCGGCACAAACGCCGGCGTCAGCCCGCGCTGTTCGAGCAGCAGGGCAAATGTCATGTCACCCACGCCAAACCCCACCGCCGGCATCTCGCCATAGCCGAGTTTGCCGACCAGGCTGTCGTAACGACCACCGCCCGCGAGCGCACGCAGCTCGCCCTTGCGATCAAACGCCTCGAACACAAAACCCGTGTAATAGGCCAGCCCGCGCACCACACCGAGATCGACCTCGACGAAACCGCCCAACCCCATCGCCTGCAGATTCCCCAGAAGCTTGCGCCAGTCGGCCAGCCGCGCCGTAAGCTTATCGCCCGGAATGCCCGCGACCGCCGCCTCAAGTGCCGCGAGCGACTTGATCTGCAAGAACGCCAGCACCTTCGCCTTGATCCCGTCGTCCAACGCGCCGAACTGCATGACGTAGTCCTTGAACGCATCGTCTCCCAGCTTCTCAAAACGATCCACCGCGCTCAGAATTCCGCGAACGCGAACCTCGTCCAACCCAAGCGCCTCCAGATAATAAAACCACAAATTCCGATCGCTCAGCCGCACATAAAAATCCTCCGCCGTGAGCCCGAAACCCGCGAAGCACTGCACGAGCATCGCAATCAATTCCGTCTCCGCCTCGACGCCCGGCTCGCCAAAAATATCCGCGTTCAACTGAAAGAAGCACCGTCCGCGCCCCTTCTGCATCCGCTCGTAACGGTAGAATTCCGCGATGCTGAACCACTTGATCGGACGCTTCAACGAGTTGGCCTTCTCGCCCACGAGACGGCACACGGTCGGCGTCATCTCCGGACGCAGTGCGACCTCGCGCCCTCCCTTGTCGGTAAAGCTGAAAAGCTGCGCCTCGATCTCGTCGCCCGACTTCGTCTTGTACAGTTCGAGCGGCTCCAGCACGGGCGCGTCGTATTCCTGAAAGCCAAACGTGTTCGCCGTCTGCCGCCACAGGCGGAAAATATGATTCCGACGCGCCAACGCATCAGGATAGAACTCGCGGAAACCGGGCAATGACTGGAACTGGGCCATGAGAAAAAGGACGTTGGAAAACGCCGCCCCCGAGGGCGAATACAAAAACACCCTCCAATATCCAAGGTTTGAAAAGCGTGGACGGGACCGCTGAGCCCGCCGCGATTGGTTGTTGAACGTGGGAGGCGAGCTTGCTCGCGATGTTCGATCCTCGCGAGCAAGCTCGCTCCCACCTCCGGACTGGGCGGCCCAGCGTTCCGCCCCTACCTCAGCCCACAAAAAAGGCCGACGCTTGCGCGCCGACCTTTGAAAAATCACTGCCTCCGTAAACCGGATCAGAGCTTGGTGATATCGAGTTTCTTGAGGAGCTGCTTCAGAATCTTGCCGGATTTGAACTTCACCACGGCGCGCTCGGGGATGACGACCTCGGCCTCGGGCTTGTTCGGGTTGCGGCCGATGCGAGCCTTGCGTTTTTGGACTTCCAGAACACCGAAGTTGCGCAACTCAACGTTACGGCCATCGGCCAGAGCCTTCTGGATGATGTCTAAGGTCATTTGCACCGTAGCAACGACTTCCTTTTGGGGAAAGCCGGTCTTTTCGTAGATTTCGAGGACGATTTCGCGTTTGGTTAGGTTGGTGGACATGATGTTTTCCTTTGTTTGTATCAGTAGAGATTATCTTAAGTTATTTTCCAGTGTTAAATTACGTCAACTCATCTGGTCACTTTTTTTATAAAAAAAAGGTGAAAAACAGCACAAGGGGCGTTTCATCAACTGGCTAGCAGATTCATTTCAGCGAGAAAAGTTCCGTGTTTTTCTGTTCGAGGAACGATTTGCGACGGCCATATGTCCATTTTTATTTCCTTTATATACCAAAAGCCTAGGGACTTAGAGTGCTTTTTAGCGATTTTCTGAGTCTGCCTAAATTGCTATAAAATCAGCCTCTCGCACGCAAATGAGGCTCCCTGCCTGCCACTTTAATCGGCTCTTTATGCTCGTGCCACCACCGCCCTACCGCTTAGAGCATTCGGTTTTGCCTCCTTCCACCATGCCCGATCCTGTCGCAGTCAACTCCATGTTCGCCCGCATCGCCCGTCGTTATGACGTCGCGAACCGCCTTTTGAGCGGCGGCGTGGATACCTGGTGGCGCCGCCAGCTCGTGGCTGCGGTAAAGCTCCATAATCCGAAGGATATCCTAGACCTCGCCACCGGGAGCGGCGATGTAGCCTTCTCGCTTAGCCGGATCCTCCCGTCGACAGTCAAGATTACCGGCATGGATTTCTGCCAGCCCATGCTCGACGAAGCCGTCGTAAAACAACGCGCCAACGGCCACTACCCCAATATCACATTCCTCCACGGCGACGGCATGGCCCTTCCCTTGCCCGACGCGACGTTCGATGCCGTCACCATTTCCTTCGGCCTGCGCAACATGGCCGACCGCCTGCAGTCCCTGCGCGAGATGCACCGCGTGCTACGGCCGGGCGGCCGCCTTTACGTCCTCGAATTCTCGCAGCCGCATCGTTGGTTCAAGCCGCTCTATTATTTTTATACCAAGCGCATTCTCCCGACGATCGCCGGCCTCGTGACGGGAGATCGTCCCGCTTACGATTACCTCAATGCCTCCATCGAGCGTTACCCGGATTACCAATCAATGGCGGCCGAAATTCGCCAGGCCGGCTTTGGCTCGGTGGGCGTGAAACGCATGACCTTCGGCATTGTGGCGCTCCACTCCGCCGTAAAAGCCTCCTGAGTCAGGCGGACCACCTGCCTCCCAGTCAGTTAAAAGACTTGCCACAGCCGCAGGTGCTCTGCGCGTTGGGGTTTTTGATTTCGAATCCCTTGCCGTGCAGCCCGTCGTCAAAATCGATGTGCGAGCCGTCCAGATACGCCAAGCTCGTAGGATCGACGAGAATCTTTACGCCCTCACTCTCGAAGGCCTGATCCTCCGGCTTCGCCTCGTCGAAAGACATCCCGTATTGGAACCCGGAACATCCACCGGTCTCCATCAAAACCCTCAGGGACTTACCATCGGCCGGAACTTCCGCCTGCATCGTCCTGACTTGATTGGCTGCTCGTGGACTAAGGGTGATCATGGCCCCTCAGCCTAGCGGTCTCCCTTCATCTGTCAATGGGTGTAGCACTTTCCGTGCTAGGTCTGATTTCGCCTCTTGCCACCGCCCCCACTCTAGCCTTCGCTCCCACACCGTGGCAGCCATAAAACACATCTTCAACGAACTGCACTATGAGATGGTCCGAACCATCGCAGAGGGCGGCATGGGCGTAGTTTACGAAGCCATCCAACGAGGGGCCGGCGGCTTCACCAAGACTGTCGCGGTCAAACTCATCCGCGAAGAGTATTCGACCATCCCCGAGTTCCAAAAAAATTTCATAGGAGAAGCGCGTCTTGTCGCGAATCTCATTCATACGAACATCGTCCAGACCTACCACCTCGGCCAGATTGGCGGACAGTATTTCATGGTCATGGAGTTTGTGCAGGGTGTTAACCTCGAACAATTCCTCGAACGCCACGCCACCCTCGGCCGCGTCATGCCGGTGGACTTGGCCGCCTTCATCGTTTCCCGCATCGCCCGCGGTCTCACCTACGCTCATCAAAAGCGCGACAAGGAAGACCGCCTCCTCGGTATCGTCCACCGCGACATCGGCCCGAAAAACGTCATGATCGCCATCGAAGGCGACGTGAAGCTCACCGACTTCGGCATCGCCAAGGCCCTCGACCTCATGCACAACGAGGAAGGTCAGGTCATCGCCGGCAAGGACGAGTATCTCTCCCCCGAACAGGCCAGCTACGCCGTGACCGATGCCCGCGCCGACCTCTTCCCTCTCGGCATCGTTCTCACCGAACTGCTCCTCGGTAAAAATATCTTCCGCGACGCCGACCGCCTCACCTCGCGCCAGAACATCCTTAATCTGCCCATCCCGCAGTTCTCCACGCTGCGCTCCGAGATCGATCCGAAACTTGAAGCGATCATCCAAAAGTCACTCCAACGCGACCGCGACAAACGCTACGCCAGCGCTTACGAGATGATGAACGCCCTCGAAGTCTACCTTTACAGCGACGGCTACGGCCCCACCAACGAAAAGCTAGGCGTTTATCTTAAAGAAATCATGGAGGCCAAAAACGCCGCCGACACCATCAACCCCACTACCTCCATCCGTCTCCGCTTGATTCCATGAGCGGTCCCGGATTCAGCCACGACCTGCGCCAGCGCCAAAACCAGTCGCTGGTCCTCGCGCCACAGCTGCGCCATTCGCTCAAGATTCTTCAGGTCGCCGCCCTCGATCTCCGCTCCGTCATCCAAGAGGAGCTTCAAAGCAACCCCACCCTAGAAGAGTTGCCCATGGAAGGCGTCAGCCTCGACAAGGAGCAACAGGACAGCGCCAACGAAAACAACGAAAGTGGCGAAGGTGCGGACAACCATGACGAGATGGATTTCTCAAAGGAGTATGACATCCTCACCAAGCTCGATGACGACTGGAAAGACTACATGTCGCAGGCTGGCGGCACCCAGCAGCACACCACCGAGGACGCCGAGCGCCGCCAGCACTTCTTCGATTCACTCGTCACCGAAACATCCCTTCAGGAACACCTGATCCGCCAGGCCGAGCTCGCCGACACCCCGGACGACGTGCTCAAGGCCATGAGCTACCTCGTCGGCAGCATCGATGACCGCGGCTTCCTCACGCAAGGCCCCTCGGATGTCGCCTTGCAATCCGGTCTCCCCCTCGACGCCGTGCAGGAAGCCGTCCGCCAGCTCAAGACCTTCGAGCCCGCCGGCATCGGCGCGTCCAGCCTTGAGGAATGCTTGCTCCTTCAGCTTCAGGCCAAAAGCAACGGGGACGGCCTCGCCGCCCGCATCATCAAGGATCATTTCCTCCTCCTTACCCGTCGCCGCATCCCCGAGATCGCCCGCAAGCTCGGCGTCCACACCGACGACGTGCAGGACGCCATCGAGGAAATCGGAGCGCTCGACCCCGCGCCCGGACGCCGCTTCGCCGAAGACAGCAATCGCGTCGTCGTGCCCGACGTCACCGTCGAGAAGGACGGCGGCGAGTGGAAGATCCACCTCAACAGCGACTACATCCCCCGCCTGCGCATCTCCAGCACCTACAAGGACCTCATAGCCAAAGGTTCCCTCTCAAAGCAGGAACGCGACTACGTCCGCGAGCGCATCCGCTCCGGCAAGTTCCTCATCAACTCAATCGAGCAGCGCCAGCAGACGATCGAACGCATCACCCGCGAAATCATCAAAGTCCAGGGCGAGTTCTTCGAGCAGGGGGTTTCCAAGCTCCGTCCTCTCACCATGACCCAGATCGCCGATGTCGTGGGGGTTCACGAGACCACCGTCAGCCGTGCCATCGCCAACAAATACATCAAGACCCCGCACGGTGTTTTCGATTTCAAGTTCTTCTTCACCCCCGGCTATCAAAACGACAGCGGCGCCTCCGTCTCCAACACCAGCGTGAAGGAAATGATAAACGACCTCATCGCCATCGAAGACCGCAGCCACCCCCTGAGCGACCAGGAGATCGTCGTTAAGCTTCAGGAAAAAGGCATCAACATCGCCCGCCGCACCGTCGCCAAGTATCGCGAAGAACTCGGATTGCTCCCCAGCAACCTCCGCCGCGAATACGTCTGAATTGCCGCACTGCGGCGACCCTCAGCCTTACTTTATCGTCTGCACGAAGGCGGCGAACCCTGCGGCCTGAGCCTTCAATCGGGCCAAAATCTCAGGAGTCGTGATGCCACCAGACGCTCCGAGATGACCGTGAACTGCCGGTATGAAAACTCGCTCGGGATAGAGGTGGGCGTTGCGATAGCCAAAGACTGCCTGCAACTGCTCGACCGGACGCAACGCGCCCCACACCCCCGCCGCGATGCCGGTGAAGGCCACCGGACGATGTTCAAAGCTCTCGGGAAACTTCAGCATATCGATAAAATACTTCAGGACACCCGGCATGCCTCCGTTATACTCCGGCGTAACCACATGGAGGCCGTCGCTCGCCAGAATCGCATCGTTAAAACGCGCAAAGGATGCCGGCTTCGCCGCATAGGAGGATGGTGAAAAGATCTCGGCTGGCAACTCCGCCAGATCCACGACGGTCGGCTTGTAGCCGAGGTCTTTGTAGATCGCCTCCAACTGCGCGACCACCTTGCGCGTGTTGCTCTCAGGACGGTTCGTGCCGGCAAGAAGGACGAGTTTCATGACGGAAACGTTGCCTGACCGGACGCTTCTGGCAAGCACCTGATCGGTCGGCTCATGACAATAAGCGCCGCCGGTCACTTCCACTCGTAGCGCACGCGGTAGGTGATCTTCTTTTCCTCTTCAGGCTTGAGCGTCACGCGAAACTCCGCCGTCTGCGCGTCCGTCTTTTCCGACGGATCAGACTGCTGGATCAACGTCCAGTTCGGTCCGCGATAAAAATGCTCCGTCACGCGCACCTCGACCGCGTCAGCCTTGCGGTTGCGCAGCGTGATCTCGTAGGCCTCCTCGCGGAAATCGTTGCGGCTGCTGACCTGGGAATCCGTGCTCTTTTTCTCGACCGCGATGTCGAACACGTCGCCGGTGTAAATGCGCACCGTCTCGTTCTTGGCCGTGTGGTCGATGTTGTTCTCACCCACGAATTCCAGACGTCCATCCGCCGAATCCTGCCGATAAAAACGCGTGCGGCCCTTGGGCAGCGGCAGCCCGAGGCCGCCGTTTTCCTTCGTATTCTTAAATTCACGTACCGTCGCGACCTTCGCCCCGTATTTCTGCTGGTCAAAGATATAGAGCTGCGGCGCCGTCACGCCGGTCGCCCGCAGGAACTCCACCTGCTTCGTCTCCTGATCGCGCAGCGTCACGGTGCGCGGCAGCGAATAGAGATGGAATTCGTCGAAGGACTTTTCGGTGACCTGCTCCTGCCTCCCCATAACGGACATCGCCATCACCTTGCCGCGCCCGCCCATCGAACCGGCATCCGGCTGCACCCGGTTCACGTCACCCGCCATGAGCTTGATCGTCGCATCGTTGAAAGCCTTGCCCGTGTTATTCGTGACCGTAACCCAACCGACGATGTCCACCTGGTCGCCCTTCTCGGGCGCCACGAAATTATACGCCGCCTGCCAGCTCATGCCACCCGTGATGTAACCGAGCTCGGCGTCCAGCTTGCCGGCCTGGGCGGCGTTCAACTGCCATGACAGCGTCGGCTGAAGAATCGTGCCATCGCCCAGCGCCGGAAATACCGGCTGACCCGGCAGCGAGAAACGCAGCTTCCCGTCCACCTCGATGATCGGCATCGCCGCCTCACCGCCCGCCCTGTAGCCGCTGCGAATGACCCGGCCCTTCACGACGTATTCCTTGGCGTTCTGGTCGGTCACTAGAAAGTCGAGCGTCTTGCCTTCGTTGAGCGAGAGCAGCAACCCCTGCGATGCGGCGTCGGCGCGGTAGCTTTGTTCAAGGATGCCCAAGCCTATTTTTCCGGTTACATCGCGTAAAACCACCGAATCGGGCTCCAGTTGCGTAGTCACGCCGGCGAAGTTCACGAGGTTCACGCCCTCCTTGAGATCGAACGGGATCGTCTCGCGCACAACGGCGAAATTCTGATTGTAGATCGTCAGCGCCGGACCGGCCGCCAACGATAAAGGAAGCAACGCCACGGCCACACCAAACAGGGGATGAGTTTTCATGGTAACGAAGACTGGTTCTAAACCATGAGACACCCCAAGCGCGAGTTTCTTGGAAGTTTTCCAAATCTTCTTTGCCTCCCCGCCTCTTTGCGTGAGCCTTGCCGCTTCGCGCATGGAAATCTTTCTCGATAACAACGACCGCCCCTCCCACCCCGGCGTCCCGCCCATCGATTTCCGCGCGGCCCTCAACGACGAGCAATACGCCGCCGTCACCGCCGAGCCCGGCCCTCTCCTCATCCTCGCCGGCGCCGGCTCCGGCAAGACCCGCACGCTCACCTACCGCGTCGCCTACCTTCTCTCCAAAGGCGTGCGCCCCGCCGAGATTCTCCTGCTCACGTTCACGAACAAAGCCTCCAAGGAAATGCTCCACCGCGTGCAGGAGCTCACCGGCATCGAACCGGGACGTTTCTGGGGGGGCACCTTCCACTCCATCGGCAACCGCGCCCTCCGCATCTACGGCGACGCCATCGGCCTCCAGAAAAACTTCACCATCCTCGACGCCGATGAGTCCGAATCGCTCCTCAAGCAAGTCGTCGAAACCGAGAGCAAGCTGTTCTTTAAGGACAAGACCAACCCCAAGCCCGGCCCGCTCTTCAACGTCCTCTCCCTCGCCCGCAACACCCAGAAACCCATCGTCGAGACCGTCGAGCGCTTCTTCCCCCAATACGACGAGATCAAGCTCATGCTCCCGCCCTTCGCCGCCGCCTACGCGGAGAAGAAGCGCGCCCAGGGCGTCGTGGATTACGACGACCTCCTCGAACTCTGGCTCGAACTCCTCACCAAAGCCCAGGACGTCGCCGCGTATTTCGCGAATCGCTTCAAGCACATCCTCGTCGACGAATACCAGGACACCAACACGATCCAGTCCCAGATCGTGGACGCCCTCGCCAAGCACCACCGCGTGATGGCCGTCGGCGACGACGCCCAGTGCATCTACTCATGGCGCGGTGCCGACTTCGAAAATCTCATGACCTTCGAAGATCGCCACCCCGGCACGGTCATCCACCGCATCGAGACCAACTACCGCTCCACTCCCCAGATTCTCCAGCTCGCCAACGGCGTCCTCCAAGCCCAGCCCAAAGGCCGCCACTTCGACAAAGAACTCCGCGCCTCCCGCAAAAACGGGCAAAAACCCATGGTCGTCCAAGCCATCGACGACCGCGAGCAAGCCGAGTTCATCCTGAAGCGAATCGGCTCGCTTATCGAAGACGACGGCGTCTCGCCCAACGAGATCGCGATCCTCTACCGCTCGCATTTCCATGCGCTGGAAATCCAGCTCGCGTTGTCCCGCGCCGGCATCCCCTACCAGATCACCAGCGGCGTGAAATTCTTCGAGCGCCAGCACGTGCGCGACCTCATCGCCTTCATCCAGTTTGTCGCCAACCCGCGCAACGAATCAGCCTGGCAGCGCATCGCCGTCCTCCTCCCGAAAGTCGGCGAAAAGGGCGCTCAAAAAATCCACGCCGCCGCCTACGACCACGCCAAGCTCATGCAGCGCGACTTCATCGACGCGCTCGCCACCGACGACGTGAAAAGCAAGGTCGCCAAAGACGCGAAGGACGAATGGGCCAGCTTCTGCGCCTCACTCAAGCAGGTCTCCGACGTCATGCGCACCGGCAAGCCCGACTCCGTCGTCTCCACCGCCATCGACGGCTGGTATGGCGATTACCTCAAGGGCGCCTACGCCGACTACATCGACCGCCTGGAAGAGTTGAAAGCGCTCATCGGTTTCGCGGGCCGTTTCGATGACGTCGCCGAGATGCTCGCCCAAGTCGCCCTCATGAACGGCGAAACCAGCGAACGCCATGTCGAAGCCCCGCCCGACACCGTGAAACTCACCACCGTCCACCAGTCCAAGGGCCTCGAATTCGACGTGGTCTTCGTGATCGGCGTGGCCGACGGCATGTTCCCCGGCCGTCGCGCCATCGAGGCCGACGACGTCGAGGAAGAGCGCCGCCTCTTCTACGTCGCCGTGACCCGCGCCAAAAACGAACTCTACATTTGTTACCCCAAAGTCGCCACCCGCGCCGGCCCCGGCGGCATGATGCTCACTCCGAGCCGTTTCCTCACCGAACTCGACCCGTCGCTCTACGAACCCCTCCGCATCAAGCGCCAGTTCGGCTGGTGAACGCCTTGACAGCAATCTAACGCGCAACCAAGAAACGCCCCGTGAGTTGGTTCAACAAAGTCATCGCGCTCGCCCTGCTGGCCCTCTGGGTGCCCGCCACGCAGCACTGTGATTTGGAAGTAATCGGCCTGTTCGCGGCCCATGCAGACCACCAAGCCAACGCCAGCTGCAGCGAAAGCCACGCGCCCTGCCCCTCTGAAAACTGCCAGGTGATCGAAGACGGCACCTACAAGCGATCCGGCACCTTGGTGAAAGCTGCTTCGCCCAGCCTGCTAGTCTGCGTCTTTTCACTCTGTCTTCAGCCCGCCGCCCTCGATGCGTTGCACGAATCGGTCACACCGGCCGTAGCACTGGAGAATCCGTTGAGCTGGGTGCCCACGCGGCACTTCGTTCGCGGAGCCGCGCCGATGCCGCGCGCTCCGTCTGTTTTGGTTTAATCAGTCCCTGCGCGGACTGATCGCCCTCGTCTTGTTTCCAGCGTGGCACCTGCGCGTGCCCGCTGCGTTTTCCGACCCATTTCATCCCAGTTTTATCACGTCCATTTTATGCCTTCATTCCGTCTCTTCCCCTTCACCCGCCTGTCGTGCGGCCTCGCCCTGCTCTCCACCGGCATCGCCGCCACGGAGCCCGTTTCCCTCACCGCCCTCGTCAACGAAATCACCGCCAACAATCCCGAGCGCAAGTTTTACCAAGACGAGATCGCCGTCGCCAAAACCGGCCGCCGTTTCTCCGCCTCGCTGCCCGACCCCGAACTCTCCTTCGACGTCGGCCACAAGCGTGTCAAAAACACCGGTGGCAACCTCGTCGGCGAAGGGGCCGCGTGGTCCGTCTCTGTCACCCAAACCTTCGAGTGGCCCGGCCGCCTCGCCCTTCGCAAAGCCATCGCCAACCACGAAGTCGAACTCGCCGAACTCGGCCTGGCCCGTTTCGAAAATTCCATCGACGTCCGCGCCCGTGCGCTCGCCTACGGCCTCCACGCCAGCCACGCGAGAGCCGAGGCCATCCGTGAAGTCGCCGACCGCTTCAGCACTCTCAAGGAAACCTTCCTCGCCCGCGATCCCGCCGGCATCACTCCGCTGCTCGAAACCCGCGTCATCGAGGCCGCCGAACTCGCTCTCCAGCGCCGCGCTACCGACGCCGAACTTGCCGTCCAAGCCGCCCTCATTGAGCTGAATCAGTTGCGCGGTGCCGCCCCCGATACCCCCTTGCGCGTCGCCGCACCCGCCCTCGTGTTCGCAAAAGAAGCGCCCGACAACGTCACCCTCGCCGCCGCCGCCCGCGAAAACAATTTCGAGTTCCGCCAACACCGCGCCGAGCTTGAGCAACAAGGCTACGCCGTCCGCCTCGCGCACAACGACCGCTACCCCGCCGTCAGCGTCAGCCCGTTCATCTCCCAGGAAAACGCCGGCGACCGCGAAACGATCATCGGCCTCGGCTTCAGCCTGCCGATTCCCGTCACCGGACGCACCCGCGGCGCGGTCGACGTCGCCGATGCCCGCCGCCGCCAGGCCGAAACCGCCGCGCTCATCGCGCAACGCGAGCTTGATCGCGAAGTGTTGATCGCCGCCTCCGCCTTCCACGCCAAACGCGCCGAAGCCCTCCGCTGGCCGCCCGACGCCGCCGATAAATTCCGAGAAGCCGCCGCCCTCGCCGACCGTCATTACCGCCTCGGCGCCGTGCCCATCGCCACCTACGTCGAGTTGCAGACCAGCTACCTCGCCGCCGTCGAAGCGTTGCTCGCCACCCAAAGTGAAGCCCTCGCCGCCGGCCTAAAATTGCAACAGCTCACCGGCCTCACCCTCAACCTCATCGAGCTAAAACCATGAGACGCCTGCAACTCACCCTCCTCATCGGAAGCCTCGTCCTCACCGGTTGCGGCCAAAAAGAAATCCACTCCGAAACCGTACACGCCGACCACGAAGATGGTGATTCCGGTGCCACCTTCGAGGCCGACCACGGCCTCGAATTCTCCTCCGAAGTCACCGCCGCGCTCGGCATCCGCACCTCCCAAGTCGAAACACGCTCCCTCCCCCGTAACCTCCATCTCACCGCCCAAGTCATTTCAACCTACGCGCCCGCCCGCACCGTCGCCTTCGTCTCCCCCGCGCAGGCCGCCGATCTGAAACCCGGCCTGCGCACCACCACCGGCGCCGAACTCATAGCGATCTCCCGCACCGCCGAAAAAGCGACTGGCCAAATCGAGTTGATCTTCGCGCTCCCCCCCAACGCATCCGCGCTGTCCCCCGCCGACACCGTCCCGCTCGACCTCATCATCGCCTCCGACGCGCCTACCCTCATCGTCCCCCGCGCCGCGCTGCTCGACACCGCCACCGGCCCGTTCGTTTACGTCGCCCACGACGGCCACTACCGCCGCACGCCCGTCAAAATCGGCGCGACCACCGCCGACTTCCTCGAAATCACCAGCGGCCTCTCCGTGGGCGACACCATCGTCACCGCGCCCGTCGACCAACTCTGGCTCACCGAACTCCGCCTCACCAAAGGCGGCGGCCACAGCCACTGATCCGGGCTCCCGTCTCTCAACTCTCATCACTCAACTCTCAACTTTTCGCCGCCCGCCATGATCGACAAAATCCTCGAGTTCGCCCTCCGCCAGCGCGCGCTCGTCCTCATCGCTTCGCTCGCCCTCATCGGCCTCGGCCTCTGGTCCGCTTCTCGCCTCCCAATCGACGCCGTGCCCGACATCACCAACGTGCAGGTGCAGATCAACACCTCCGTTCCCGCCCTCGCCCCCGAGGAAATCGAAAGCCTCGTCACCTACCCCATCGAAGTCGAAATGGGCGGCATCGAGCGTCTCGAAGAAATCCGCTCCCTGTCCAAATTCGGCCTCTCCCAAGTCACCCTCATCTTTGAGGAAGGCACCGATCTCTACCGCGCCCGCCAGCTCGCCGGCGAACGTCTCCAGGCCGTCCTCGACTCACTCCCGCTCGGCGTCACCCCCAAGCTCGCCCCCATCACCACCGGCCTCGGGGAAATCTACCACTACGTCGTCCGCTACGCAAAAGACGCCAAGACCGCGCCCGCCGATCCCATCGACCGCCTCCGCGAATTGAAACTCATCCAGGATTCCCTCGTGAAACCCGCGCTCCGCACCGTGCCCGGCGTCACCGAGGTCAACACCTCTGGCGGCTACGACAAACAAATCGTCATCACCCCCGACCCCGCCCGTCTCGCCCCGCTCGGCCTCACGATCAACGAAATCGCCGGCGTCATCGCCGAAAACGTCGCCAACGCCGGCGGCTCCCTCGTCGAAAAAGGCGGCGAAAGCGTCACCGTGCGCGCCGTCTCCCGCGTGCAGACCGCCTCCGACATCGCCAACCTCCCGCTCAAATTCGCTGGCCGTCCCGCCGCGCTGCGCGTGCGGGACGTCGCCGATGTCGCCATCGGCTCCGGCGTGCGCACCGGCGCCGCCACCCTCGACGGCGAAGAAGCCGTGCTCGGCTCCGCCCTCATGCTCATCGGCCAAAACAGCCGCGTCGTCTCCGCCCGCGTGAACGCCAAGATCGCCGAACTCCGCGCCAAGCTTCCGTCCGGCGTGGAAATCGAGACCGTTTACAACCGCACCGACCTCGTCGACGCCACCATTGCTACCGTGGAGAAAAATCTCTTCGAAGGCGCCATTCTCGTCATCGCCGTGCTCATCGCCCTCCTCGGCAACTGGCGCGCCGCTCTCATCGTCGCCTCCGCCATCCCCCTGTCGCTCCTCTTCGCCATGACCGGCATGGTGCGCTACGGCATCTCCGGCAACCTCATGAGCCTCGGCGCGGTGGACTTCGGCCTCATCGTGGACGGCGCCATCGTCATCGCCGAAAACATCGTCCGCCTCCTCGCCCAACGCCAGCACCAGCTCGGCCGCCTGCTCACCAAGGACGAACGCCTCCACACCATCCTCGCCGCCTGCAAACAAGTCGGCACGCCCACCGTCTTCGGCGTCGCTATCATCACCATCGTTTACCTCCCGCTCTGCACGCTCACCGGCGTCGAGGGGAAGATGTTTGCTCCGATGGCCTTTACCGTCGTCTTCGCCCTCATCGGCGCGCTCCTCCTCGCGCTCACCCTCGTCCCCGTGCTCGCCTCGTTTTTTATGACCGGAAAAATCCGTGAAGAGGACAACGTCGCCATCCGCCTCGCCAAGCGCCTCTACCTCCCGGTGCTCCACTTCAGCCTCCGCGCGCGCCGCCTCCTGAGCCTCGCCGCCGTCGTGATCTTTGCGCTCTCGCTCTGGGTGTTCTCCAAGCTCGGCGCCGAGTTCATCCCCCAGCTCGACGAAGGCGACCTCGCCGCCCAGATGATCCGCACCACCAGCATCGGTCTCACCCCGTCGCTGGAGTTGCAGACCGCCGCCGAGAAACTCCTCCTCGAAAAATTCCCCGAGATCTCGCACACCTTCGCCCGCATCGGCACCTCCGAAGTCGCGACCGATCCCATGGGCGTCAACGTCGGCGACTCCTACATCCTCCTTAAACCGAAATCCGAATGGCGCCGCCTCGACGGCCACCCGATCGCCAAGGATGCGCTCACCGACCTCATGGCCAACTCACTCGCCACCCACTTCCCCGGCCAGTCGCAGCTCTTCTCCCAGCCCATCGAACTCCGCTTCAACGAACTCCTCTCCGGCAGCCGCGCCGACCTCGCCATAAAAGTTTTCGGCGACGACTACGCCACCCTCGAAACCCTCGCCGGCGAAATTCGCGAGATCGTCGAAAAAATCCCCGGCGCGGCCGACGTCGAGTTCGACGCCGCCGGCAAATCCCCCGTCCTCCAAATCGTCCCCGACCGCGAAGCCATGGCCCGCTACAACGTCCATGCCGGCGCCCTCAACCAAGTCGTCGCCACCGCCTTCGCCGGCGCCGAAAGCGGCGTCATCATCGAAGGCAACCGCCGCTTCCCCATCGTCACGCGCCTGCCCGAAGCCGCCCGCCAGGATTTCGCCGGCGTCGCCCGCCTGCCCGTGCGCACCGCCGACGGCGGCCTCGTCACGCTCGGCCAGATCGCCAATGTAAGCGTCACCGAAAGCGTCAACACCATCAGCCGCGAGGCGTTCCAGCGCCGCATGGCCGTCCAGGTCAACCTGCGCGGCCGCGACGTGCAAAGCTTCGTCCGGGAAGCGCAGGCCAAGATCGCCGCCGAGGTAAAACTGCCCGCCGGTTATTTCGTGGAATACGGCGGCGCGTTTAAAAATCTTCAGCAAGCCCGCGCCCGCCTCGCCCTCGTCGTGCCCACCGCGCTCGCTTTGATTTTCCTGCTCATCTTCCTGGCGTTTGGGAGCGTGCGGCAGGCGCTCATCGTTTATACCGGCATCCCGCTCGCCGTCACCGGCGGCATCTTCGCGCTGTGGCTGCGCGACCTGCCGTTCTCCATCTCGGCAGGCGTGGGTTTTATCGCCCTCTCCGGCGTGGCCGTGCTCAACGGCGTGATGATGATCTCCTTCATCAACCAGCTCCGCGAAGAGGGAAAAACCGTGCGCGACGCCGTCCTCGAAGGTGCGCTCACCCGCCTCCGCCCTGTGCTCATGACGGCGCTCGTCGCCTCGCTCGGCTTCGTCCCGATGGCCCTCGCCAACGGCGCCGGCGCCGAAGTCCAGCGCCCGCTGGCCACCGTCGTCATCGGCGGCATTATCACCGCGACCTTCCTCACGCTCCTCCTCCTGCCCGCGATCTACGCCTGGGTAGAGAAAGACCGAACGAACGCCGCGAACCCCAGATAACCCCAAATCCGTCTTGTCCGCCCCGCTCATTTGACGCTTGGTGTAAGTTTAACAACCTTCCCTTCATCCATGTCTTCCCCCGTTGAAAACGTCGTCATCATAGGCACCGGTTGCGCCGGCCTCACCGCCGCCATCTACACCGCCCGCGCCAACCTCAACCCGCTCGTCCTCGAAGGCCCTCTCCCCGGCGGTCAACTCACCACGACCAGCGAAGTGGAAAATTTCCCCGGTTTCGCGCACGGCGTGGATGGCTTTCAACTCACCCAAAACATGCGCGAGCAAGCCACACGCTTCGGCACTCGCTTCGAGCAGGCCTTGGTTCAATCGGTCGATTTCACCTCGCATCCCCGCAAGCTCGTGCTCGACGGTCGTGTGATCCTCGCGAAGACCGTGATCATCGCCACCGGCGCCTCGCCGCGCATGACCGGCATTCCCGGGGAAAAGGCCCTCTACGGCGGCAAGGGCGTGACCACTTGCGCCACCTGCGACGGCGCGTTCTACCGCAAGATGGAAGTCGCCGTGCTCGGCGGCGGCGACAGCGCGGCCGAAGAAGCGCTCTTCCTCACCCGTTTCGCGAGCAAGGTTTATCTCGTTCACCGCCGCGACAGCCTCCGCGCCTCGAAGATCATGGCCGACCGCGCCGTCGCTCACGAAAAAATCCAAATGGTCTGGGACAGCGTTCCCGTCGAGGTGCTCGGCGTGCCGGAAGGCTCCGTCAGCGGCCTCAAGGTCAAGAACGTGAAAACCGGCGCCGAATCCGTGCTGCCCGTCAAAGGCATCTTCGTCGCCATCGGCCACATTCCCAACACCGGTCCTTTCACGCCCGCGCTCGACGTGGACGAAGGCGGCTATTTCAAGCCCGTCCTCGGTTCACAAGTGCAGACCCGCGTCCCCGGCGTCTACGTCGCGGGCGACTGCTCCGACCACGTTTACCGTCAGGCGATCACCGCCGCCGGCATGGGTTGCCAGGCCGCCATCGAGGCCGAACGCTGGCTCGCAGAGCACGAAGGCTGATGGGCTTCGAGGGGTTGCACGAAAAACTTGGATACCGGCAACGATATTTGGCTTTAGTCGGACAGCTTTACCTAGTCTAATAGCAGCTCATGGCTGAGCCTCAGAAAATCCCTGCGGATATCGCCACTCTGACCGCTGAATGTGAGCGGCTGCGGGCCGAGCTGGCGGCCTCCGCCCAGCTCCGCCAAGTGCGCTTCATGCACAACCCGCTTCCCATGTGGGTTTATGACAAGGCAACCCTGCGCTTCCTCGACGTCAACGAAGCGGCCGTCCGCAATTACGGCTACACCCGCGACGGGTTCGCCGCGATGACCATCCGCGAAATCCGGGGCAAAGAAGATCTGCCCGCGTTTGACAGTTATATCAACAGCCACCCCACCGGCTATTCGAAAACCGGACGCTGGCGCCACCGCAAGAAAGACGGCACGTTTATCATCGTCGACACCTTCTCGAACGACGTTCGGCACGAAAATCACGACGCCAGACTCGTCGTGGTGGTCGATGTGACCGAGCAGGTGCGCTCCGAAGAGGCCCTCCGCCTCAGCGAGGAACGCTTCCAACTCGTCTCCCGAGCCACCAACGACGCGATCTGGGACATGGATATCTCCAACCAGACCATCTGGTGGGGCGACGGTTACTATGCGCTTTTCGGCTACGACCGGTCCGAGGTCCTGCCCGGATGGACTTCATGGAGCGAACGCATCCATCCGGAAGACGTCCCCCGTGTGACCGCCGGCTTCCAGCAGGCAATCACGAGCAACGCCACCGAATGGAAGGACGAATACCGTTATCGCCGCAAAGATGACACCTTTGCCGTGGTGCAGGACCGGGGCCACATCATCCGCGATGCCAACGGCCGCGCCCTCCGCATGGTCGGCGGCATGACGGACATCACCGAGCACAAAAAAATCCTGAACCAATACCTCCGCGCCCAGCGCATGGAGAGCATCGGAACGCTCGCCGGCGGCATCGCCCACGATCTCAACAACGTCCTCGCGCCCGTCCTCATGTCCATCGAGATCCTGCGCATGCAGATGCCCGACGAAGGGGCGCAGCGCATCCTGAATACCATCGAACAAAGCACCAATCGCGGGGCCGCCCTCGTGCGCCAGGTGCTCACCTTTGCCCGCGGTATTGAAGGCCAGCACGGTGCGATCAAGCTCGAGCTTTTGCTCAAGGACGTCCTCCGCATCGCTGAGGAAACTTTCACGCGCTCCATCCGCATTGACCAGCACTTCGCCCGTGACCTGTGGGCGGTCAACGGCGACGCCACCCAGCTTCATCAGGTGCTGCTCAATCTCGCCGTCAACGCCCGCGATGCGATGCCCGACGGCGGCATGCTCACCTTCGCCGCGGAAAATGTCACTATCGACGCCCAATACGCCGCCACCAGCCGCGACGCCAAGCCCGGCCCCCACGTCTGCGTCAGCGTCAGCGACACCGGCGGCGGTATCCGGCCCGACACTCTGGAGCGCATCTTCGAACCGTTCTTCACCACCAAGGAAGTGGGCAAGGGCACCGGCCTCGGACTCTCCACCGCGCACGCCATCGTCAAAAGCCACCGTGGCTTCATCACCGTTTATAGCGAGGTCGGCAAAGGCACGATGTTCAAGGTCTACATCCCCGCTGATCCCACCCTGCAAAACATCCCGCCCGCGCCGGAGTTCACCACGCTTCATCGCGGCTCCGGTGAAACCATCCTCGTGATCGACGACGAGAGCTCCGTGCTCACGATCACCCAGCAAACCCTGGAGGCCTTCGGCTACCGCGTCCTCGTCGCCCACGACGGAGCCGAGGGAGTCGCGCTTTATGCGCAGCGACGCTCCACCATCGCCGTCGTGCTCACCGACATGGTCATGCCCATCATGGACGGCCCCGCCACTGTCAACGCGTTGATGCACATCAACCCTCTTATTCAGATCATCGCCGCCAGCGGACTCGACGCCAACGGCCGCGTCGCCAAAGCCGCCGGCAACGGAGTGAAACATTTCCTCCCCAAGCCCTACACCGCCGAAACGTTGCTCACCACCCTGCGCAATGTTTTGCACCCTTGAGTTGTTGCTGGAAAGCGGCCGCCGTCTGAAACACGGCTAATGAATGGCAAAACCATCAAAATGAACTTAGAATAGTTCTAAATCTCACTTGCACCTTAGAACCATTCCAATTTGTTACCCTGTTCTCTCTCCCATGACACCCGCCACGCTTAACTCCGAGGCCCTCGCGCAAAAGCTTGCCCACAGCGGCCTGCGCAACACCCCCCAGCGTGAAGTCGTTTACAGTGCATTGCTTACACGGCGCGACCACCCCACTGCCGACGAAGTCCATGCCCGCGTTCGCATCGATCTCCCCACCATTTCGCTCGCGACCGTTTACAACTGCCTCGAAACACTCGTCCAGTGCGACCTCGTTCGCGCAGTGAACTTCGAGCGCGGCCCCACCCGTTACTGCCCGAATCTCGAACCCCACGCCCACTTCCACGACGAAGCGACCGGTGCGACCTTCGACATCGACCTGCCCGCCGGCCTCATCGCCAAAATCAAGGACGTCCTCCCCCCGGGCTACGACGCCGAAGCCGTCGACATCATCTTCCGCGGCAAAACCACCGCCACTCGCTGACGCTCCGTCTCCGAATTCAGTCTCTCAACTTTCATCTCTCAACCCTCACCTTTCCCGATCATGCCCTCCCTCGAAATCCGCGACCTCGTCGTCGCCCTCGCCGCTACTCCTGACAAACCCATCGTGAAAGGTTTCTCCCTCACGATCAAAACCGGCGAAGTCCACGCCATCATGGGGCCAAACGGCACCGGCAAATCCACCCTCTCGAAGGCCATCGCCGGCCACCCCGACTACGTCATCACCAGCGGCGACGTCCTCATCGACGGCAAATCCATCCTCGAAATGGAACCCGATGAACGCGCCCGCGCCGGCATCTTCCTCGCGTTCCAATACCCGTCCGAAATCCCCGGCGTCTCTATCGCCAACTTCCTCCGCGCCGCCGTTCAGGCTCGTCTCGCCGAAGGCGAAGAACTCGACGCCACCGGCTACTACAAGCGCCTCTACGCCAAGATGGACATGCTCAAGATCGACCGGAAATTCACCTCCCGCTCCGTCAACGAAGGCTTCTCCGGCGGCGAAAAGAAACGCTGCGAAATCCTCCAGATGGCCATGCTCGAGCCCACCTTCGCCCTCATGGACGAGACCGACTCCGGCCTTGACATCGACGCGCTGAAAATCGTCGCCGAAGGCGTGCAGGCCATGCGCGGCGACAAGCTCGGCGTCATGTTGATCACCCATTACCAGCGTCTCCTCGACCACATCGTCCCCGACTTCGTGCATGTCATGTATGACGGCCGCATCGTGAAGTCCGGCGACAAGTCCCTCGCCCTCGAACTCGAGGCCAAGGGCTACGACTGGGTCAAAACCGAACTGGTCACCGCTTAATTAACCAAAGGAAATTCCCATGGCTGACACCGATACACTTCCCTCCGCCGACGAGGCCGCCGTCAATCCTGTTGGCGGCATCGATCAGGCCGTCGGCGACTTCCAATACAACGTCAACTACGAGTTCGACGCCGGCACCGGCCTTTCCGAAGACACCGTCCGTTACATCAGCTCCGTTAAGAAAGAAGCCCCGTGGATTCTCGAATTCCGCCTCGCCGCGCTGAAGACCTTCCTCGCCAAACCCATGCCCACGCACTGGGCCACGACGGACCTCAACAACATCGATTTCAGCAAAATCCGCTACTACCTCTCGCAAGGCCAGAAGCCCAAGCGCACGTGGGACGAAGTCCCCGACGACATCAAAAAAACCTTCGAGCGTCTCGGCATCCCCGAGCAGGAGCGTAAGTTCCTCGCCGGCGTCGAGGCCCAGTTCGACTCCGAAGCCGCCTACTCGAACATCAAGGACATCGTCGCCAAGCAAGGCGTCATCTTCTGCAACTCCACCGAGGCCCTCCGTGAGCACCCCGAGATCTTTAAAAAATTCTTCGGCAAAGTCATCCCCACCGGTGACAACAAGTTCTCCGCCCTCAACAGCGCGGTCTTCTCCGGCGGCTCCTTCATCTACGTCCCCAAGGGCGTGAAAGTCGCGCAGCCGCTCCAAGCCTACTTCCGCATCAATGCCGAAAACTTCGGCCAGTTTGAGCGCACCCTGATCATCGCCGACGAAGGCTCCGAGGTCGTTTACATGGAAGGCTGCACCGCCCCCAAGTTCTCCACCTCCACGCTCCATAGCGCGGTCGTCGAACTCGTCGCCCTCAAGGGCGCCAAGATCCAATACATCACCGTCCAAAA
>FJVV01000412.1_pt1 | contig 30009 bp, 19 predicted proteins | sample 1011911 | NCBI WGS metagenome assembly FJVV01 (sample SAMEA3912450, study PRJEB9761) | metagenome | biome: forest; material: soil | place: USA | collected 2011-06-22 | depth 0.1 m
GTTGGTGGCGGTGCGCGGCTTCGAGCCGTGGTTCAAGGTCGTCGACCATGGGTCGAACCACATCGACGAGATCGGACGCAACGCCTGGCTCGCCGAGCCCGATGCGCCCAACCAGCGTTACACGTCGGAACTCGTCAACCGCGCCGATGCGAAGAAGGTCGCCGCTTTGCTGGAAGCGTTGGTGATGACTCCGCCCAAGGCGGGCCTGCCGTTGTCTCCCGCCGTGGCAAAACCATGAGCCTTGATTCGTTCCATCCTCCGTCCCGTCCGGTCGATGTCATCTTGGATACGGATATGGCGACCGACTGCGACGACGCAGGCGCGATGGCGGTGTTGCATGCGCTCGCCAGTGCGGGGGAGGCCCGCATCGCCGCCATCGTGGTCAACAACAAGGATGCCGATTCCGTGGGCGCGGTGGCCGCCATCAATGCATTTTATGGACGGCCCGATATCCCGCTCGGCGCCTACCAAGGCGATGAGATCGGTGCGACGGCGGGTGTTTTTGTGCATACCCTGGCGGCGGACACCGCGGCCTACGGACACGTGATTCGTTCGCGGACCGATGCGCCGTCCGCACTCGCGGTTTACCGCCGCACGCTGGCGAGTTTGCCCGACGGGAGCGCGGTGATCGTGAGCATCGGCCATCTGAACAATCTGCACGACCTGCTGTTCTCCGGCCCCGACGAGCACAGCCCGCTTTCGGGGATGGATCTCGTTCGGAAGAAGGTCGCGCATGTCGTCATGATGGCCGGCGATTATCCGTCCGGAAAGGAGCACAATCTTTTTGCGCGCGGCTCCGATGCCGTGTCCGCGGCGGTCGTGAACGGGTGGCCGACCCCCGTCTTGTTTTCCGGTTATACGCTCGGGGCCACGCTGATGACCGGGCCGGGTCTGGCGGTGTTGCCTGAGCGGCACCCGGTGCGACGGGCCTATGCGCTGCATCCGACCAAACCCATGGAGCACGGTCGGCCGAGCTGGGACCAGACGGCGGTGCTTGCGGCCGTGCGCGGCGCGAAGTGTTTGTGGCGGTTGAGCGGGCCGGGATTCAACCGGGTGGCGGCCGACGGATCCAATGCATGGGAAAGTCGTCCAGGCGGACGCCATGTTTATTTGATCGAGCGGGACGCGCCGGCACAGGTGAGCTCGGAGATCGAACGACTCATGGTGGGAGTCTGATAATTCTCCGCCCATTTTGCGCAGCGCGTCGCCTGGGTCGGCCGGGCATTTCAAACCCACTTCAACTCTAACCGTTATCCGCCGTGCAGCTCCTAAAACCGTTTCTCGGAAACCTGCTGATTCTGATAATTTCCACGCTCGCAACCCATGCCGAGGTGAAAATGCCCGCTATTTTCGGCGATCACATGGTGCTTCAGCGCAATGCCGCCGTGCCCGTTTGGGGGTGGGCCGAACCCGGCGAGAACATCACGGTCACGGCGGGCGATGCGGTTGCCCGAACGACGGCAGGGCCGGATGGAAAATGGACGGCAAAATTGCCAAGCCTGACCCTCTCCGCAAATCCGCTGGAGGTCGTCGTCGCCGGGAGAGCAAACACGCTCACGTTCCACGATGTTCTGGTGGGGGACGTCTGGCTTTGCTCCGGCCAATCCAACATGGAGTTTAACACCGGCCGGGCCAGCAATGCCGCCGAAGCGTTGCCCAAAGCCAATCATCCCGAAATCCGGTTCTTCCTCGTTCCAAACCGCTCCGTGCCGTTCAAGCCGCAGGCCGATTGCCAGGGAAAATGGGAGGTTTGCACTCCCACCACGGCAAAAAAGTTTTCGGCGGTCGGTTACTTTTTTGCCGACCAAATTGCGGCGACCCAGAAAACCCCAGTCGGTTTGATCGGGTCCTATGTGCCGGGATCGGCGGCGCCGCCTTGGATCAGCGTCGAGCCCTTGTTGGCCGATCCCGAATTGGAAAAGAAATACGCCCGCGGATACGAAAAACTTTCCGCAAACTACGATGCCTTGAAAATCGCCCATGATCAGTGGCAGAAGGAATTCGGCGATGACTATAAGAAAGCTCTGGGGCTTTATTACCAACTCCGGGGCAAAGCCAGGCAGGAAGGATTGCCGGAACCGACACCTCCCCCGAAACCGGCAGTGCCGGAACCGTTTTTCCCAAAGGCGCCAAGCTTCTTTTACAACGGCATGATCGCGCCTATCATTCCCTACGCCCTCAAGGGGGTGCTATGGTATCAGGGTGAATCGAACGCGGGGGATGAACTTTATCGGAAGCTCTTCTCCGCGCTCATTCGCGATTGGCGGAGCCGCTGGGGCCAGGGCGATTTTCCATTTCTTTTCGTCCAATTGCCGAATTTCGGGCCTCGCACCAACGAACCCGCCCAGAAACAAGACGGAAGGGACTCCGGGTGGGTGGTCGTTCGCGAAGCACAGCTGGAAACCCTCAAGACGGTTCCTGCCACGGGAATGGCCGTGACCATCGATGTGGGCGATGGCGCCAATCTTCATCCCTCGAACAAAATCGACGTTGCGCACCGTCTGGTCCGCATTGCGCGCCATGTTGCCTATGGAGAAGATCTGATCTTTTCCGGTCCCGTCCACGACTCGTTCACGGTCAATGGAGACAAGGTCCGCCTCAAATTCAAGTGGACCGGCACGGGCTTGAAGATCGGCGCGCCACCGGCCTCGCTCGGCGGGACGATACCGGCCACGACCCCGGCGATGGCACCCGGCGGCGAACTGAAGGGATTTGCGATTGCCGGTGCCGACAAAAAATTCGTTTGGGCCAAGGCCGCCATTGAAGGCCCCGATACGATCGCCGTGTGGAGTGACGAAGTGAAGCAGCCCACGGCGGTTCGCTACGGCTGGGCCGAGAATCCCGAGGTCAACCTGTATAACAGCGCCGACCTGCCCGCTTCGCCCTTTGCCACCGATCGTCCGGCAAGCAAGCAGAACGCTTCGGAACCGGCGCGCCCAGCGGTCGTGCCCCACCTTTCCGCGACTGACCCGTCTTAGGTCGGCATCGGTTCCGAGCGTTCCCACCAACGCAAGGGTTCCAGTCCCTTGACGCTCATCGTAAGAGCCGTCCGGTCGAAGGCCGGTTCACGCGCCTTGCAGGCGGCCATGAAGGCGGCGAGGGAGCGGTCTTTCGCGCAGTCGCCGCAGATCACGAGCCATGCCGAGGAAGGGTTTATTCCCGGTTACGCGAGCATGGGGCAATTCGCTATGGGCGTGTTAAGCCGGGTGTTGGCTGCGGGTGAAAAAGGCGTGCCGGTCTATGAGCAGACGGTGGTCGTGAGCTCGAGCTGGGGAGTGGCCGCGGCCGGGCCGGCGCGCTGAGGGGGGCTCATTTCTGCTTTGCGCCCAAGGAAATGGCGATGAACGCTCTGCCGGACATGTGCGCCGAACCCATCCGCTTTTATAACCGTTATACGCGGGCGACCGAGACCGAGCAGGTCTACGGAGAGAAGTGGCTGCGCTGGACGTATGAGACGGGGCTGGGGCGTTTCGCGGTGGGCGTGTTGATCAAGCGCGCGGTGTTTTCGCACTGGTATGGCTGGCGCATGGACCGCGCCGCGAGCGCGCAGAAGGTGCGGCCGTTCATCGCCGACTACAAAATGAACGTGACTGAGTTCGCCCGTGCGCCCGCTGAGTTTAAAACCTTCAACGAGTTTTTCTATCGCGGGCTGAAACCGTCGGCGCGGCCCATCGTGCCGGGGGACGACACGGCGGTGTTCGCGGCCGATGGGCGGCATCTGGCGTTTCCCGACGTGGACGCGGCGGATGGGTTTTACGTGAAGGGGATGAAGTTCACGCTGGCTGAGCTGTTTGGCGACGAGGCGCTGGCGCGGGAGTTTGCGGGCGGGGCGATGGTGATCTCGCGGTTGTGCCCGGTGGACTACCACCGGTTTCATTTTCCCGTGGCGGGCGTGCCGTCGGAGCCGAAGCTGATCAACGGGAGTCTGTTTTCGGTGAGCCCGATCGCGTTGCGGCGCAACGTGGGCTATCTCGTGCAGAACAAGCGTGTGCTCACCTTGATCGAGGGGACGCGTTTCGGTCGCGTGGCGATGTTTGATGTCGGCGCGACGTGCGTGGGCACGATCCACAACATGTTTATCGAAGGTCGTCCGGTGGAGAAGGGCGACGAGAAGGGCTTTTTCACTTTCGGGGGGTCGTGCGTGATCACGGTTTTCCAAAAGGGGCGGATTCGCCTCGAAGAGGATCTGGTGACGCAGAGCGCCAAACACATCGAGACCTACGCCAGGATGGGCGACCGGCTGGGCGTGGCCTCTTGATGCCTTCGGACTTGCCAGAGTGAATCCGGAAACCGCACTCTGGTCGGGCAGACCCATCCGTGCCCGGGTGGTGGAATGGCAGACACGAAGGTCTTAGAAGCCTTTGCCGTAAGGTGTGCAGGTTCGAGTCCTGTCCCGGGCACCAATTTGAGACGGCCCCCCCAGCGAGCTTGTTGAGACTAGCATGGGCCAATGTCAGGACTGACCCACTCGGGCTCGATGGTGGAGTGTGCGTAGGGAAGGGGGTTTGAGCCGCGAGGCCTCAAGCGATCGAGGCGGCGCTTGCGGTTTGAGCCGCGGGTTCGCACCAGCGGTGGGTGTAGAGCGAGATGTTGGCCGCCGGTTTGTAGAGCGCGGGCATGCGTCCGGAGCTTGCCTCCAGCCACGCAGAAACGGGCATTTCCGGCGCTGCCAGAAAAGTCCGGTAAGCCGTGACGGCGCGGCCGTCGGCGGAGGCATGCACGGCCTGGTCGCTCCATTTTCCCGGGCGGAGACCGAGGCGCTGGAGCAGCGAGGGGCGCGAGGGGGGGCGCAACTGGCCGCGTTCGTCGAGCAGGCCGGTGTGCGGTCCGAGGATGAGTTCGCCGGCGCCGGGGGCTGCGGCCCAGGCGAGCAGGGTATCCTGAGCGTGGTCGGAGAGCAGGTGCGACTCGGGCAGCACCAACAACGCGGCCGCCGGCAGGGGTTTTTCCAGGTCGGCGTCGGTTACGTAGTGGATGCGATAGCCTTTGTCATCGAGCCACGCATGGGCGCCTTGGTGCTGGCGTGCGAGGGCGTCGAGGTCCTTGAAGAAATAAAGGAAACGCGCGGTATCGCGGCTGTAGTGAACGAGCGCGAGCGGGCGGCGCGAATAGCTCGCGGCCAGGACCGACAGCGACGAGGAGTCGGTCGCGATGCGGGCGATTTCACGGCTGTATTCGGTCTCGCCGCCGTCAAGGTCGGTGGTGGCGTTCATGCCGATCTCCTGGCCGCCGGGAACGGGCCGCCAGAGAAAATACCAGACGCTTTCGGCTCCGCGCTCGGCGTAGGCGTTGACGGAGTCGCGCAAGAAACCGGGCTCCCACGGATACGCCGCGAAGCCTGAAGCCCAGTTGCGCATGTGCGGGCCGCCTTGGGTCTCGGCGATGAGAAACGCGGCGCCCGGCGCCGCCGTGTCGCGCACGCTGCGCATGAGATCGCACGAGAGTCGTAACGCGCGCAGATCGGCGGCGCGGTCGGACGTGGCCGTGTAAAGGTCGGTGCCGATCCAGTCGAGGCCGGCGGCCTGCGCCCAGTAGTCCTGGCCGATGATGGTCGAGAGGACCACGCCGGTTTCAGGGATGTTGACCCCGATGCGCTGGTTTACGGCATGACGGCGCAGCAGCGCGGCCTGCGCATGCACGAACTCGGCCATGGCGTGATCCCGCCAGCGGAGAAAATCGAGCATCGAGCCGGGATTCACCTGAGGACGATGCGTGACCCACACCTGTTCCCACTCATTGAAAGCCTGCGACCAAAACACGTTGAACCAGGAGGCGTTGAGCGCCTCCAACGTGCCGTAACGCGCCGCCAGCCACGCCTGGCCGGCACGGAGCGCGTGAGGATTGAAATCGTAGCACGCGGATATGTCTTCGGCGTAGTTGGGTTCATTGTCGATCTGCCAGTCGGTCACGGCCGGGTGGCGACCGTAGCGCGCGACCAGGGTTTCGATGGTGCGAAACGCTTCTGCGCGCGCCTCCGGCTGCTGCCAGCAAGTCATGTGACGGTGCGAGTAACAGGAGCGGCCGTTCACATCGACGAGGCGTGCATCGGGGTATTTTTGGAAAAACCATGGCGGGGGCGTGGCCGTGGGCGTGGAGAGACACACGGCGATTGTCCTGGCGAGACAGAGACCGAGAAAACGATCGAGCGGATCGAAGCGAAACACGTCGGGCGCGGGCTGATACCAACACCAGCCGAATTCAAGGATCCGCACCGTGCGAATGCCGGCGCGGTGCATGGCGTCGAGATCGCGAGCCCAGTCGGATTCGGGAAAATAATCAGGATAGTAGGCGGCTCCGAAGTTCATGAAAAAAGAAAATTCTGTGCGTGGAAATTGATGGGGCGATGAGAGGGATGAACCATCCGGCGGCAGGGCGGCCGGGTGTATTTTAGGCCCGGATGAACAACCGTGCGTGGTTAAACCGCGCGCTCCTCCGAGTGGTAGGCTTGGGCGAGCAGAACAACGGGGTGGACGACTGGCGTCGGTTCGCCGGTTTGCGCGAAGCCACCGGAGATTTGCAGATTACATCCGGGATTCGCGGTGGCGACAACCGCCGCGCCGGTTGCGCGGAGATGGCCCAGCTTGCGCTGCCGGAGCCAGGTGGCGGTGTCGGGTTGCGTGATGCTGTAAATGCCGGCGCTGCCGCAGCACCAGGTGGCCTCGGTGCATTCGCGCAGTTCAACGCCGGGAATTGATTTCAATACTTCGCGCGGTTGTTTGCTGACCTTCTGCCCGTGGCAAAGATGGCAGGATTCGTGGTAGGTTACGCTCATGGGCGCAACGGTGGCGGTCGGTTTGCGGAAGCCGATTTCAACGAGGTATTCTGAAATATCCTTCAGTTTCCGGGACCATTCCACCGCGCGATCATGGTAGGCCGCGTCGTCTTCCAGCAGATGATCGTAATGCCGCAGATGGGAGCCGCAGCCGCCGGCATTGGAGATGATGGCGTCGAAGCCGAAAGGATCGATCAGGTCGAGCTGGCGGCGGGCGAGAAGCCGGGCGGTGTCGGTGTCGCCATTGTGGGCGTGAAGCGAACCACAACAGGGCTGCACGGGCGGAGTGTGCACCTCGCAGCCATTCGCGAGCAAAACATCAACCGTGGCTCGATTGACATCGGCAAAGGTGAGATCCTGCACGCAGCCGGTGAGCACGAGGACGCGGCGCGGGTTTGCCAGCGGCACGTTCGGCCGCTCCACCGGCGAGATCAGTTGATGTGAGAACCTGGCTTGGATCACCGGGGCCTGTGGCTCGAGACGACGGAGGTTCTTGGGAAGAAGTTTCACGAGGCCTGTGCGGCGGGCGAGTTTTTGGAGGCCGGTCACTTGCCAAAGCCACAGCAGGCGCCCGACAAAGCGCAGCAGACGCGGGCGCGTGAAGAGGAGACGCAACGCAAACCACCGGATGGCATCCCGCTTGGGCGAATCGAGAACGCCTTTTTCCTCAACCTCGGCGCGGGCCACCTCGAACAGCTCGGTGTAGTTGACGCCGGCCGGACATGCCGTGACGCAGGCGAGACAGCCGAGGCAGTAATACATTTCCTCGCCGAAGGCTTTTGACACGGCCAGTTCACCGTCGGCGACCGCACGCATCAGCGCGATGCGTCCGCGCGGGGAATGGCGTTCCTCCTTGGTTTCCTCGTAGGTGGGGCAGGTAGGCAGACACATGCCGCAGTGCATGCATTGCTGAAGAATGGAGTAGTCGATGTCTTCCAGTTTTTTCATGGAAGGTCGAAAATCTTGCCCGGATTCAGCAGGTTTTCAGGATCGATGGAGCGCTTCACCAAGCGCAAAAGCTCGTAGGAGGAGTCGCCGAGCTGACGCCGGAGAAAAGGTTTTTTTGCCAGGCCCACGCCATGTTCGCCGGTGATCGTGCCGCCGCGCGCGAGCGTCGCTTCCACGATGTCGGCAAGGGCGAGTTCCACCCGATGCATCTCCGCCTGATCGCGTTCGTCGGTGAGAATCGTCGGATGCAGATTGCCGTCCCCGAAATGGCCGAAGGTGGCGATGTTGAGGCCGTGCTTGAGGGCGATGGCCTCGACTTCGCGGATCATGCCGGCGAGCTCGCTGCGCGGCACGGTGACGTCTTCCAGAATCGTGGTGGGGCGCAGACGGGCCAGCGCGCTAAAGGCGCTGCGCCGCGCGGTGGCGAGTTGCGCGGCTTCTTCGGAGGAGGTCGCCCGCCGCACGGTCGTGGCTCCGTGGGCGCGGCAAAGAGCCTCGATTTTCAGCGCCTCATCGGCGACGGCGGCGGGATGCCCGTCCGTCTCGACAAGCAGAATCGCCTGCGCATCACGCGGCAGGCCCACTTTGGCGAAGTCTTCGACGCAGTGAATGGTCTTCCGGTCCAAAAACTCCAGCGTGCAGGGGATGATCTTCGCGGCGATGATCGCCGAGACCGTCTCGGCCGCGGCGTCCATGCGGGCATAGGTTGCGAGCAGCGTCTGTCGTGCGGCGGGCTTGGGAAGGAGCCTCAACAAAACCTGGGTGACGATTCCGAGCGTACCTTCGCTTCCGATGAAAAGATCGCGCAGGTTATAGCCGGCCACGTCCTTCACGCATTTGCTGCCCAGCCAGCAGACCGAACCGTCGGCCAGGACGACCTCCATGCCCATGACGTAATCCCGGGTCACTCCATATTTGAGTCCGCGCAAGCCCCCGGAGTTTTCGGCGACGTTGCCGCCGATGGTGCTGATTTTCATCGAGCCCGGGTCGGGCGGATAGAAAAGCCCCGCGGCGTCGGCCGTGTCGAAAACCCGTTGAGTGATCACGCCCGCCTCGCAGCGAAGGGTGAGGTTGGCCGTATCCAGTTCAAGAATGCGGTCCATCTTCACCAGGCATACCACCAGCGCGCCGGGAACGGGAATGCTGCCGCCGCTCAGGCCCGTGCCGCTGCCGCGCGTGACCACCGGCACGCGATGCTCGCGGGCGATCTTTATGACCGCGGCCACCTGGGCGGCGTCCCGGGGGAACACGACCGCCCTGGGGGCTTGTTTGAGCGCGGCCGTCCCGTCGAATCCGTAAGGTAAAATATCCTCGCGCTCGGTAAGGACATTTTTTGGGCCGAGGCACTGTTGGAGTGCGGTGATCATACAGGCAGCAGACGCCATCCATGGACGACGTGCAACCGGATGCAATCGTCCGCTTGAAGCACGCCCTCCGAGCAGGTGGCGTCTGATAGCGAGCTGGCGGCGGCGCAAACGCCCAGCCGCAGGGCGGCGGCGATGGGCCAATTTTCGTGCAGGCCGTAGAGCATGCCGCTGGCAAAGGCGTCGCCGGCACCGGCGGTGCCTTTGACGGCCGCCGGGGGGACGTTGAGGCTGGGCTGCCAATAGCCTTTGCCCTGCGCGTTCAACGCGTAGGCGGCTTCGGGAAAATGCAGCACGACCCAGCGGCGAATCCCGAGCTTGATGAGGGCGCGGGCGGCCTCCTCAACCGCGGTCCGGCGAATGGCGCCGTCCGCATCGGGTCGCAAGACGACCCCGGTTATTTTCTCCGCCTCAAAGTCGTTGACGAAAAGAACGTCCACCTCCGGCAGCACCGGTTTTACCACGGCGTGAAACCGGTCGCTGTTCTCGCTGACGCAGTCGAGCGACGTGAGCAGACCGGCCGCGGTGGCGCGGGTGAAAACGGTGCGGGCGAGAGGGCGTCCGTCCACGATCCGGTCGAGACCGTCGAGCAGCAGAAGATAGCCGAGATGAAAGATCTTCGCCTGCGTGGAGGTGAAGTCGAAGTGCTCCGGCGTGAGCAACGCATTGGCTCCGCGCTGGTGAAAAAACGTGCGGCGCCCGGTTGTCACGTCGGTCATCACGTCGCTGTAAGACGTGGGAGCCAGCGAGGTGAACCGCAGCCGGGAGGAATCGATGCCATGCTTTTGGCAATCCGCGAGGATGCGTTCGCCGTCGGCGTCGTTGCCGACCAGGCCAATGCCCGCGAGGGGAAAGGACGCCCCGAGCTTGGAGAGATCCTTGAGGATGTTGTAGGGCGAGCCGCCGTTGCCCCAGGATTCGGATAGGATATTCGCGAGCGCGTCCTGCGGCGGCCATCCATCAAGAATCTTGACGTGATCGACGATCCAATTGCCACCGGCGAGAACACCGGAGCGGACTGGGAGAAGAGTGCTCATTCGCTGAGAAGATGGATTTGAGAGGGCTCGTCCTCTTCGATGCCCGGGAAGCGGCCGATGTCGGGATTGATGAAAAAGTTGTCGTGGAGATCGTCGTTGGCCGTGCTGACTTCGCCGATGATACATTCATCACTGGAGGGTGAAAACGCATGCCACACGCCGGGAACGAGGGTGATGCGGTGGCCGGCATCCAGCAGATAGGGCCGGGCGGAGACCAGTTGGGTCGGGACGCCATTGATGGAAACAAACACGGGTTCGTCGCTGACGGCGGTCTCGTCCGCAGGCTTGCGAGCCCAGAGCCAGAGGGTGAGTGAGCCGGCGCGGCAGATGATGTCCTCTTTTTTCTTTGCGTGCGTGTGGCAGGGGGTGCGCTGGTCGCGCCGCGCATACATGAGTTTTTCACAGTATTCCGGCTCGCTCGCGAGGTTGATCAACGTGAGGCCGTGAAGGGTGAAATCACCGAGACCGAAGTCGGTGATGTCCCATTGCGGATTGGGGGGCAGCACCCAGCCGTTTTTTTGGAAACAGGCGCGGGCCTGGCGGTAAACCTGGTTGATTTCGGAGCGTTTCATGCGGGGGTTTTGAAAAATGAGAGATCGACCGGATGGCTCACATCCAGACCCGACGTCGAGCGGGCGACGAGATGATCGTCCTTGAGGCGGAGCGACTGCAGCCGGTCGAAGCCGGGCGGGAGGGGAACGATTCCCATGATGCAGTTGATCGTGGTCACGCGGTCTCGGCGGAGGCCGAGCACGGTTGGCACGCCGGCCTTGGACAGCGGGTTGGGCGAGGCAGATTCGGCGAGGCCCAGATGAAAATAGCTCGTCACCTCCTCAAGGCCCAGCACGCCGCGATGGCGGCCGTTCCAAGGCGGATAATGGCGGCCTCCGTTTGAATGCCAGAAAACGGTCGAGGCGAGAGTGCGCGGATCCTTGATCGCAAACCAGAGCCAGCCCGCCTTGGGGAACGTCACCGTTGTCCAGGCGAGTTCCGTAGGGCGCGCCCGCGATGACACCATGACGATATCCTCAAAGCCGTTTCTGGCGGGATATCGGGTAAGGTCGGCCACGCCTCCGTTGGCCATCGGAACCCGGCTCAGGCTGCGGAAGGCGGCTCCTGTTTTCAGCGCCGAGTAGCCGCCCATTTCCGCAGACTCGATGGGCTGGGGGGAAACCCGTCCCTCGCGCCAAGGACTGAGCAGGATCTGCCCGGGGCCGTTTTCCTTGGGGAAGGCGATCATGGCATGATGGCCGAGCGACATCGGCCCGGAGAAACCGCGCAACTCATGCCGGCAATAGAGATTGGTCTCACCGTGCCGGAGCAAGATGCGTTTCGTCACTTCGCCTTTGCGCACCTGGGTGCGCATGCGGGCGACGAACTCAACTCCCGCCGGAGTGGTGTTGGCGGCGACAAACTCCCAGCGTCGTGTCGCCGTCTCGCCATGGTCGGGGTGGTGTTCGCCGCGCCACATTTTGCCGCCGCCAAACGGTGCGCAGAAAAAATCGCCACGCAGCGTCTTGAGGACCGGAACGGTGTCGTCCGCCAGTTTTTCCTCGCCCCAAGGCGCGATGGCAAAGGGCTGGACGATGCCTCGCGGCGTGCGGAAGCGAACGGGTGCAAGGTGTCCGCCGTCGCGCGTCAGGGATGCTTCGACGCAGTCGCTGGCGAACGTCCAGGACGGAGCGCCGGCGATGGATTTCAGGCGTGGGGCGGGGGTGGGCATTTTTTTGAGAGGCGAGGGCGGGAATCGAAAGCGGGCGCGGCGGTCCCAGCGGTCCCGCCCTACCTCGGGGTTAGAGCAAGATGACCTTGGTCTCGCGTTGCGAGGTCAGGGCGGCCTCCCAAATCTCATGGTGGGCGATGGCTTCGTCGGGCGTGGCGCAGCCGAAGCGATCACCCAGCACGCCGGCCCGTTCGGCGAGATAGGCGGCCCACATCTGCATGAGGATGTCGGGGAACCCGGGCTCAAAGATGCCGCCGGTGATCGTCTTGAACGGCGTGGCGAAGCCGAGGTCGGTTTTTTCCCACCATTGCTCCTTGTCGCGGCGAAACATCCAGAGGGTCTTGGGTTCCTTGGTGGAGAAACGCACGCCGCGGTCGGTGCCGATCACCTCGAAGATCCACGTGTTGGTCTCGGTCGGCGCCATGCGTTTCATCTCGAGGGTGAGCGGCACGGCGTGTCCGCCGATGGTCGCGGTGGTGTGGAGCGAGGCGTTGTCCCACGTATCGCATTCGGCAGTGCCGCCTTTGCCGTCGGGACGGGTGGTGTAGACTTTCTGCAGCTGGGCATAGACGGAGGTGGGTTTCCAGCCGAGACGCAGCGGCAGGTGGGCGACGTGGAGGCCGAGGTCGTTCATCACGCCGGCCAGGCCGCAGAACTTCGTCTGGCGTTTCCAGTTGATCGGCTTCGTGGGATCGAGATCGCTGGAGTGCAGGAACGCCGCGCGCACCTCGAGGATGCGGCCGAGGGAGCCGTCTTTCGCGAGTTTGAAGGCGCGCTGGGCGCCGGGCAGGAAAGGGAATTCCGACGATACGCGCACGAAGCGGCCGAGCTTTACGGACTCGTCGCGGATACGGCGGGCCGAGGCGAGGTCGATGCCGAACGGTTTTTCGGCGAGGAGGTCCTTGCCGGCCCGCAGGACATCGATGTAAACCGACTCGTGAAGGTGATGCGGCACCGCGACGTAGACCACGTCCACATCGGGCGAGGCGATGAGTTCGCGATGGTCGGTGGTCAGGAGCTTTACGGTCGGCACCTGGCGGAACCAATCGAGAAGCGCGGGCTGAAGATCGCACACGGCGACGAGTTCGGCCCGCACGGGGAAATTTTCCAGGGCGAACCAGCGACCGAAGGCGCTGGCGACTTCACGGCCCATGAGGCCGCCGCCGATGACGCCGATGCGAACGGTGTTTCCAGAAGGAGTGGCAGTCATGGCGGGGATCAGTTGAGGAGTTTGAGGGCGTCCTCGACGGAGGCGCCGTCATGCACGACCGACATGAGGGCGCGAGTGATGGCCTTCGGATTGGGGTGCTGGATGATGTTGCGGCCATAGACGATGCCGGCCGCGCCTTGTTCGAGGAGCGCCTTGGTGCGGGCGAGGATCTCGGCCTCGGGGGCCTTGCTGCCGCCGCGCACGAGCACGGGAATGCCGCCGGCGGTCTCGACGATCTTGTGGTAGATGGAAACGTCATCGGTGGGATCGGCCTTGATGATGTCGGCGCCGAGTTCGACGGCCTGGCGCACGAGCGGGATGATTTTTTTCGGATCGCCGTCGACCATGTAACCGCCGGCCTTGGCGTTGGCTTGAAACACGAGAGGCTCGATCATGAGCGGCATGCCGTAGTGATCGGCCTGCGGTTTGATGCGCAGGATGTTTTGGATGCACTGGTCGGTGACCTCGGGCTCGTCGGGGATGCGAAACAGATTCACGACGACGCAGGCCGCGTCTAGGCGCACGGCCTGAAGGACGGCCTCCTCGATCATGCGGGAAAAGAGCGCGCGCGGAAGCTGGGTGCCATAGACGTTGGCGACGTCGGTGCGGAGAACGAGGGCTGGTTTGCCGCGGACGGGTATCTGCTGAAGGTGGCGGGCCTGGCCGAGCGTGAGCTGGATGGCGTCGGGCGCGGCTTCGACGAGGGTTTCAACGGCCTTGGGGAGATTCTCGATGCCGGCGAGAAACGAGGCTTCGTTGAAGAAGCCGTGATCGATGGCGACATCGAAGCAGCGGCCGGTTTTCGGGTTGAAGAGACGGTGGAGGCGGGCGGTTTTCATGGGAAATTATCTGGCGGTGGAGTGAAGCATGGTTCCGTGGGCGGCCAGCGCGGCGCGCTCGGAACGGGTGAAGGGGCGGTCGGTGAACAGGTCGTGGATCTGCGACCAATCCGCATAGCGGATGGCGGCGGGCTGCTCCCACTTGGAGGCGTCCGCGAGCACGACCACGCGGCGGGCCTTGGCGACGATGGCGCTTTTGACGCCGGCCTCCGACAACTCGGTGGTCGTGGGGCCCTCGGCGGGATCGATGCCCGAGGTTCCCATGAACGCCACGTCGATCTTGATGCGGCGGATCCATTCCAGGGCCCCGGTGCCGACCAACGCGAGACTCACGCTGCGCACCTCGCCACCCATCGAGATGAGGCGCGTGCCGTCGGCCGGTCGCTCATTGAGGAGAGGGATGGAATTGGTGAAAATGGTAAGCTTTTCCATGGCGAGCAGCCGCTTTCCCGCCTCAAGCGTGGTGGTGCCGGCGTCGATGAACACCGTGTCGCCGCTCTTGACCAGAGCGGCCGCGGCCTTGGCGACGGCGAGCTTGGCCTCGAGGGCCGAGCGGCTTTTGCGGTCGAACGAGACTTCGCCGCGGGCTTGGTCGGGGTGGAGCACGCCGCCATGGGTGCGCACGAGTTTCCCGAGTTTTTCGAGGAGGGTGAGATCGCGGCGTATCGTTGCGGAGGACGCTTTCAGCAAACGTTCGAGTTCCGTGAGGGTGAGCGACGGTTGCTTCTCCAGCACGGAAAGAATTTTCTGATGACGTTCATGAGCGAACATGACTGGAAAATAGAAACGATCATAAACGATCAATCAAGGGGAAACCGAGCTGAATGCCACGGGACCGGGCCAAGGCACCGGCGGGGCGGTTGTTGGCCGCCCCGCCGGTGGCTTGTAACCGTGTTCAAGGTGTGGTGCCAACGCTGTCGGTCACCGCGGTTGCAGTGCTGTGGTTATCGTGGGAGGTGATGGGAAGACCGATGTAGACGGTGGAGCCCATGGCGATGGTCTGGGGGCTGCCGAGCTGGGTCCACGTCGTGCCGGTGCTGGAATAGGACGCAGTGAAGACGTTGCCGGTCCGGGCGAGCTTGAACCAACGCGGAGGCAGGCCCGCGATGCTCTGGCCGCCGCAGCCGCCGTCGGTGACGGTGCGCCACTGAAAGGAGAGGTTGTTGTTGGGGCTGCCCACGATGTCGGCAAAGCGGGAGCCGGCGGCGAGGGATTCGCGGATCATGACGCCCGCTTTTTGCCAGCCGGTGCCGGTGATGCTGTTGAGCCGGGCGACGATCTGGCCGTCGCCGGTCATGCCGCGGTAGACGTAGCGGAAGGCGTCGGCGGCGTTCCAGATGTCGGCTCCCGATCCGGTGACGGTGAAGACGCCGGTGGCCGAGTTCCAGGAGGCGGATCCGGCCTGGCCCACGGCGCCGATGTCGGAGGTCGTCCACGAATTCCAGCGATACATGAGCACCTTGTGCTCGTTGTCCTCCTCCACGAAGATCAGGTATTCGCCGTTGGCGCGCCGATGGACGGTGATCGCGCCATGGGTGTCGATGTTGCCGCTGAGGCCGTTGACCTCGGGGCCGGGCTGGAGTTCGTCCAGCAGATTGCCGGTCGCGGTATCGTAGAGTGAAACGACATGGGAGCCCCAGCAGACGGAGGCGATGATGTTGCCGCCGATGTCGAAGGAGCGGGTGCCGTCGGTCGTGGAGTAGGGCAGGGTGAGGCGCCAGGCCAGGGCGCGGGTGCCGCTGACGCCGCGCCAGTTATTGTAGCGAATGATTTCACGGCCGACCAAACCCCATCGGCTGTCGGGGCGCGGAAGCGCGGTCGTGTAGCCGCCGACATACATCGTGTCGGTGGACGGCTCGTAGTAGAGACGCAGCACATAGGTGTTGGTCCCGGTGAACTCGGACGGCAGCGCGAACTGCTCGTTGCCGGCGCTGGAATAGGCGGGGTTGCCGTTGGCATCGGTGGTGCGGATGAACCGCCAGATCTTGGTCGGCTGCTGCACGCCGTTGACCTTGCCGCCGCCGATGGTCCAGACGTCGCCGTTGGTGTCGACATGCCAGGCGTAGGTTTCCCCGCTGGGAGAGCCGAGAGACTGGCCGGTGAGATCCACTTCGCCGGTGTCGATCACGCCGTTGGCGTTTTTATCGGTCCAGATCGAGAGAGCGTTGGTGGATTGTCCCCGCGCGGTTTCGCGCGTGAACGTGGCGTAGGGCACGGCGATTTCGCTGCCGGTCTGGAGGCGGTAGAAGTTGATCTGTCCGCCCTGCTGGTCGTTATCGATCACGAATTTTTTGGCGCCGAGGTTGCGAAGCCACACGCCTGCCCGCGGGCTCAGGAGGCGCGGATCAGCCGGGTAGGTGAAGGGATCGAGCGTCTGGCCTTTGTAGGTCCAGCCCTGTCCGGCCGGCTTGCTGTAATCCATGACGTAGTGGTGGTATTTCGTGTAAACATCGACGCCGTCGGTCGCCGGATCGGCGGCGGTGCAGTCCACGTATTCGAGGCCCTGCCGTTCCCAGATAAGGGTGGCGCCGCTGGCGGTGGTCTTGGAGGAGTATTTGCGGAGGACGAGGCCGGAGCCGCCGCCCGACCACTGGTTGCCGGCGCCGTTGCAGGCGACATAGAGGTTGCCGGCGTTGTCCACGGCCACGCCGGTCGGGAAGTCGAGCTTGCTCGCGCCGACCAATCCCTTGGTGCCGCTGTAGACGCCATACTGGTCGCCGAAGCTGCCGACATGCGCGGCGGTGAGGTCATAGATTTCGATGCGCTGGTTCACGCCGGCATCGGCGACGCAGATCTTGCCGGTGGAGTCGATGGCGATGCCCTGAGGATCGCCCAGGCCGGTGATCTGCTGCGTCAGGAGTGTGCCTGTGCTGGTGTAGCGCAGGATGATCGGGGTATGCGTGGCGTCTTTGGTGAAGACGACCCAAAGGTTGCCGGAGCTGTCGGCCGCGAGGTTGCGGGCCAGCGAGGGGATGAGGAAGCTGCGGGTCTCGGTGCGCGTGCCCAGTGAAAACACGTGGACGGTGACGTTGGCGGTGTCCGCGAGATTGGATACATTCACGCTGTCCACCGCGTAGAGTTCCCCGCTGTAAACCGTCAGGCCCACGATGTTTTGACCGGAAGTGGCGGTGTTGAGGATCGCGCCGACGTAGGTGCCGTCGAGTTTGTAATAACCGACGCCGCCCTTGCCGGTGGAACCGTTGTAGGCGGCCTGGGACAACCAAACGTAGTTGCCCACAGGGTCCCAGACGACGGCGTTGGTGCCGTTGAAGTGGGAGTTGGCGGCGTAGGCGGTGAAGTTGCCCTGCGTATCGTAAAACGTGGAGCCGTAGGACTCGCTCTGGCCGTTGAGGAGAACGCTGCCGGAGACCGGATCGACCGCGATGGCCTGCGCGCGGTTTTGCACGTAGCGGCCGCCGCCGGAGTAGGTGTTGCCGAGCCAGGACGTGGCGGTCTCGATCACGAGGGGTGCGAGCGAGACGTTGTCGAAGGTGGCGGTGTTGAGCACGCTGTTGGTTCGCGCGGTGACGCCGAGGCCGACATACACCGTGGAAGCGAGGGTGCGCAGCGTTTGCCCGGGACCGGCAACCCAGCTTACGCCGTCGGCTGAGTAGAAAATGGAAATCTGTTCGCCGTAGCGTTGGAGTTTTAACCAGCACGGGTAGGACAATGCCGTGATGGCGAAGCGGGACGTGGCGCCGCCGGTGGTGAGCCGGAAGACGGAGCGGGCGTAGCCGCCGGGCTCCAGGTAGAGCATCTGATGGCGGGAGCCGGCGGCGAGTGTCTCGCGCACCATGATGCCGGAAGCGGCGCCGCCATTCACGCCGGTGCCGCCCGCGCTGAGAATCCGGGCGACGAAGGTGAAGTTGCCCGTGACTGGCTGATACGCGTAATGAAAGGCATCGGCCATGCCGTAGATGTCGGCCCCCGATCCCTTGACCGTATAAATCGCGGAGGCCGCATCATAGGTGGCGCTGCCGGCGATGGACACGCTGCCGATATCCTGATCAGACCAACCGGCGGGAAGAGGATCGGCGTGAATGATCGAAAACGGCAGAAAAGCCGCGCAAAATGCCACGAGGGCACGGGGTATATGGGGTATCTTCATGGGGAAAGCGGCCAGGCAACTCACGTTCGTTTTTGCCGAGTGGGAAATGGCAGGCAGGGGTTTTGCCAAGGGGTGGCGCAACTGGTGAAGATATGAATTTCTTGTTGCAAGCTTCAAATGGTTATAATCATTTTGAGTGAGTTTTTGACACCGTAATCTGGTTTTTTGTTTTATATTTTCGCTTATTTTCAGCGATAAACGGGGCTAAAAGATAGTCGCCACGAGAGGAGATTTTTCAATGATTAGATCCTTGGCGGCGTCTTTGAATCCGCCTTGCTCCGTGGATATCCAATGAGGGCAATGATAGTCTTGATTATAATCAATATATCGCACTTTGATGTGGTTTTTAGCCTAATTCGATTAACCGAATCATGAGGACTGAATCGCTTGTCGCTCACGGTGCAGGCTCACTCGTCAATATTCCCCTCGGGTCATCTTCTGTCGCTATGTCAAATATCCCTCCTCGTTCTCCTTCGGATGCGCCATCCCCCGCGGTGGCGACTCGCTGGAAGATTGTCGACGATGCGGCGATCGCGTGGGAGGTCCGCGCCCGTGAAGCGCATCATGATCACATTGAGATGAGCGGACAGCGAGTGTCTGTCATTGTGACCTATGGGGTCGATGAGACGGGACATTTCAGCGTCAGCCGGCAAGTCATCTGGCCGATGCTGCGGTTTAAGCCAAACCGCACTCGCGATCATCTTTCGCTCATCTTTGGCGAGGAGGCCACGCCGCGCATTTTTCTCGACCAAATGCTGGTGTCCAAAGTCACCGTCACGCGCGTCGTGCTCGACGGGCTTTTGCGGGTCGAGGGGACACTCGGCGAGTCGGGCGAGATCGCGTTTGTGCGAACGCTGTTTCCGTCCACCACCCGGCCGGCGATCATCGATACGACGGAATTCATCAACCGTTCCGGTCGTGAAGTGTCGCTCGAAATCGAGGGCAACGAACGTCGGGTGCATACCAACCCGGAGCGCGGCGTCTATGGTGGCTACACGGCTTGCGCCCAGATTTTGGGGGTGGGGGAGAGGAAGCTCAAGCCGGAGGGAAGCACTTCGTTCAGCCTGGTTGTCAGCGCGCGGAAAAACGATGAAGAGCCGCCCTCGTTCGATCCGGGGGCCGAAAAGAAGGCAAGGCGTGCGCGGGTGGCGGAGTTTGCGGACAAACTCCAGCTGGCCACCCCCGATCCCGTGCTGAACACCGCATTCGCCTTCGCGAAGATCCGGGCCGGCGAGAGCATTTTTTTAACGAAAGGCGGGTTGATGCACAGTCCGGGCGGCGGTCCTTACTACGCCGCGATCTGGGCCAACGATCAGGCGGAATACGCCAATCCTTATTTTGCGTATTTTGGCGATGCGATGGCGAACGAAGCGGCGCTCAATTCCTTCCGGCATTTTGCCCGGTTCATGAATCCCGATTACCGGCCGATCCCCAGCGCGATCAACGCCGAGGGCGATGGTTTCTGGCATGGCGCAAAAGACCGGGGCGACATGGCGATGATCGCATATGGCGCGGGGCGCTTTGCGCTGGCCTTGGGCGATGTAAACGCGGCCCGGGAACTTTGGCCGCTCATCGAATGGTGTCTCGAATACTGTCATCGTAAACTTACACCCGAAGGTGTGGTCGCCTCGGACAGCGACGAACTTGAAAACCGGTTTCCGGCGGGCGATGCCAACCTCTGCACGTCGTCCCTTTACTACGACGCGCTTAACTCCGCGGGGATGCTCGGTCGCGAGCTGGGCCGGCCGGCGACGTTGCTCGCGGATTACGCCGCGCACGCGAAAGGCCTGCGGGCGGCGATCGAGCGCCACTTCGGGGCGACCGTCGAAGGGTTCGGCACCTACCGCTATTACGACGGAAACACAGTCTTGCGGGCGTGGATATGCATTCCGCTGACCGTCGATATCCTTGAGCGCGCCAAGGGCACGATCGACGCGCTTTTTTCGCCGCGGCTTTGGTCGGCGGACGGTCTGCTGACCGAGGCGGGCGATAAAACGTTCTGGGATCGTTCGACGCTTTACGGATTGCGCGGGGTGCTGGCCGGGGGAGGAACGGAGAGGGCGATGGAACAGCTCTCGTATTATTCCACGCGCCGTCTGTTGGGCGAGCATGTGCCGTATCCCGTGGAGGCGTATCCGGAGGGGAACCAGCGCCATCTTTCCGCCGAGAGCGCCCTCTATTGCCGGGTTTTTGTCGAAGGGCTGCTGGGGGTGCGCCCCGCCGGCTTGCGGGCTTTCACCTGCCGCCCGCGCCTCCCTCAGGGCTGGCCGGGCATGGCGCTGCGGCGTGTGCATGCATTTGGGGATGTCTTCGACCTTGTGATCGAGCGGCAGGGGCCGGGAATCTTGGCGCTCAAGGTTGGCCGCGATGGAAAAGCGACGATTGTCCGGGAGATCTCCGAAGGCGAAGCGGCCGTCTTCGACCTGGCTTGAGCGACGGGCGGCGTTTTGTGCCAACTACGGCACGAAGGTGTAGATTACGACTTTGCTGCCGTTATAGTCGTCTTTCGTGACCAGATACCGGCCGTCCGATTTCTTGTAAGCACGGAGGCAATACATGGAATCGACGTCGTTGCCGACATACACGCCGTTGCTGCTTGTCATTGTCAGGACTGGAGAGCCGGAGGACAGATCGAAGACGTCGATGGCGTTTATCGCGTAATAGCCCACAAACAGGTATGAACCGGCGGCGGCCATGGATTTTGCCTGGCCGCGGTTGAGCGTGATCACAGCGTTCGGAGTGCGATTGCCCGCGAGCCAGCCCCGGTAGATTTCGATGCGGTTGCCCATCAGGACCCACTGGGGGCTGCCGCCGGCCAAGATCAAGGTGTCGGTCGGCGGCAGGTATTCGATGCGGTTCAGCCGTGCGATGGAGGCGGGGATGGGGGCCGAGACGGCCGGGCCCCAGATCGGCGAGCCGTCGGGTCCAAAGCCGGTGAGGGGATAGTGCTGGATGGCGTTTGTTTTGTCTTCGCCGGTCCAGATGTCGCCGTTGGCGGAAAGATTGAAGCCGTATCGGATGGGGGCGGAGGCGCCAAACACCCGGCCGGGAATGGCCACGAAGCCGTCGGTGGCGGCGTTGAAATGGTAGGTGAAGAAGCGGTCCGCGTTTTGGCCGCACGCGACGAGTATGCGTTTTCCGCCGACGCAGGCGAGCTGGCCGAAGTGCTCGCCGCGGCTTTGGGTCTTGGTGTTGATGCGGGGGTCGGATGGATAACGGAACGGATCGATGGTGTTGGCCTTGTAGCCGGCTTTGCCGGAACCGGTGAAAAGGATGTTCCCGCTATACATGTCGCCGCCGTCGGTGCACGGGTCGGGGGCGGCCACGCTCTCGAAGTTGAGAGATTGCAGCGTCCAGGCCAGGGCTCCGCTGCGGCGGTTGTAGCAATGGAGATCGGTGCCGCCATCGCGCCCGAGGTCGGAGGTCCCGCCCCAGGGATTATTCAAGACATAGACGTTGCCGGCTTTGTCGCTGCCGATTCCGACCACGCGGGTGAAGCGCATCGGACCGGTCTGGCCGCGCACGGCATTGACGCTGGAAAGGTAGCCGCCCTGGACCCCAAAACTGCCGTTTTGGACAGGTGTGCCGGACAGCCCGGTGTAAATCTTGATGTTCATGTCCGGCCCTTGGTCGCCGGCCCAGAGCTCGCCTTGGGAATTCACGTGCAGGGCGGACGGCCGCGAGGCCGCGCCCATCCGGATGACGCCGCCGGCGACACCGGTCGCACTGTAGCGGCGAATTTCTCCGGTGCCTTTGCGGGCGACCCAGAGATGGGCTCCGTCGTTTTCGATGGCGATGGCACCGGGTTCCGCCACGGCCCATTCCCGTTGGAAAACGCCGGCGGTCGTGAAGACGCGCACACGATTGCCGGGGAAATCGCCCGCATAGACCAAGCCCTTGGCCACGGCGATTCCCGGGATGACATCGCCGCCGGTGGCGGCGCTGACCGCGAACAGCAGGTCACGCGTCTTGGTCGTTCGATTGTAGCGACCGATTTTCCCGCCGTTAGGGGATTGCTGCGCCGTAAAAACAAAGGTCTCGTCGCCCGCGATGGCGGTGCCTTGCGAGTCGTGGGTCCTGCCCATCGAGCCCACGACGGCGCCATTTTGGTAGATGCCGATATTACGCCCGTTTTCATCCCACATCGAAGCCGTGTAGGCGACCCCTTCGGGCGAGACCCACAGTGAGCGGGCGCAGTTGCCGACGTAGTTCGCTTGGTTTTCTCCGCTGTTGCCAACCCAACTGGTGGTGTAGCCGGCCGCAAAGGCATTCAGCCCTGTCAGCAAAAAAATGGCTGAAAAGATGGATGGATGGGGACGTTTCATTGGGTGTGTGAGCCTCTTGGGGGCAAAGGAGAACGGAAACCGGGCGGGAGATGCGGCAACGACTGGCTGGGGGTTTTAATTGCGCCGGACACTTTCTCACTTGTCTTCCGGTAATGATTGTAATCAATTACTGACGCTTTCTCTTATTTTCTGTCAACCCCCTCTTTTGCCAGCGATATTTTTTGAGGCTATCCGCTTCCGGGACTTTTTTTCTCCTTGTTTCATTTTGCCACGCAAAGAGGTAATTACCCTCTAATTTCGTCTTCAGTCATGCCCCTGCCTCGCTCCGAAACTCGACGCCTGTCTGAGTCTTCCTTTGGTAAATCACCCAAGGGTTTACGGGGCTTTGCTTTGCTTATAACCATTACGTTATTAGCGTTTTTGGTGTTGTTGCTGGTGAGTCTGGCGTCGCTGACACGGGTGGAGACACAAGTGGCGGCCAACAGCCAAAGTTTGGAGCGGGCGCGGCAAAACGCCTTGCTGGCCCTGAATATCGCCTTGGGCCAGTTGCAAAAATACACGGGTCCGGATCAGCGGGTGACCGCGCGGGCCGAGATTCTCGATACGGATCCGCTCAATCGGGACGCCAACGGCCAGCCGGTGCTTGACGGTGTGCCAAATCCGTATTGGACGGGTGCCTGGGATAGTTCCAAGTGGCATCCGTTGACGGGTGTTTACGATGGATTGACAGGCCTGCGCGGACGTCAGCGGCCTCCTGCGATGATCTGGCTGGTGAGCGGGAGCGAGACGCCGGGGGCGACGATCGATCCGACGGTTGCGGTGACGGGTGCCATGCAGCCATTGGTGATGGGCGTGAAAGCCGACGGTTCGATCGATACGGCCAACCCGCGGGTGCAGGTTCCCGTGGTGGCGATCACGAGCGGCGCGGTGCCGGGGATGGCGGTGGCGGTGCCGCCGACGGTGGGGCACTATGCGTATTGGGTGGGCGATGAGGGCGTGAAGGCGAAGATCACCTCGGTCGCGCCGGCCGCCGTTGCCGACGCGGCCACGACGGGTTCGGGCACGGTGGCGAGCGCGAATTATTATTGGAAGGCAATGAATCCGACGCGGGCGGGAGGGGAGCAGATGCTTGCCGCGACGGGAGCAACCCTCACCGCGTCTTTTCCCAATTTCGCCCAATTGTTTACAACGGACTCGACCGGTGTGGCGAACCGCACGCAACTGCGCCAAGTGACGGCTCCGTCCCAACTGTCCTTGATCCAAACCGGATCGCCGGCCGCCAGTGTGCTGTCCCTCGGCGGTCTCCGCCTCAGCGCCTTCGACCTGACGACTTCCAGCGCTGGCGTGCTTTCGGATACGGTGCGCGGCGGGTTGAGGCTGGATATGACGAGGTATCTTGAAACGGGGAATACGGACGGGGCGTTTAACGCGACGGATTCGATCTACAAGGATGCGGCGGATGCGAATATCGTGACCGGCGGGCGGCAGCCGGCGTTTGCGTTGTTGAAGAGCTGGTATGACATCGGGCGCGGGTTGAGCGGCGGCGGTTTTTCCGCCACGGCATCGGGTATGCAAAGCGAGACGGTCTCAGGCAACACGATCACGCGCATGGGGCTGTTTCCGGCGATCACGTATTATCAACTCGCCTACTCGGCAATGTGCCCCGGGCCCGGCAGTCCGGTCCAGTTGCTCCTTCAGCCGAGCGTGACACTGTGGAACCCTCATAACGTTACGCTGCCGGCCGAGGACATGGTTTTGGAAATCGAGGAAAACCTCCTCATCGATATGGCCGTGGAGAATCGAAGGGATGACGGCACGGCAATCGCGACGCCGACGAGTTATTTGACCACCGGGGGGCAAAAAAAAGCCACGGATGCATTGGCCACCCGTCTTGGCGGTTATGTGCGGGTCAGGTTGCAAGGGGTGATTTTGGCCCCTGGCGAGACCGTGGTTTATACATTGGCCGGAACGGGCGGAACGGTTGCTCCCGCCGTTTCTGACAGCGCCAGCCTGTCTTCATTGCCTCAGATGATCCCTCATTATACCAATGCAAACTTCATTGCCGTGCCGATGCTCGGACTGACGCTGAAGCCGACCCCGGTAAATGCGGGGGAGCACTTGGAGTATGTGATGGACAGAATGAATGTGGGCACGACTCCGGTTACGAAGGAGACTTATCGGTTCAAGGCACGACTTTACCGGGCGGCCGATTATTCGGCGCGCACGGCGTTGCAGGTTTTTGAGGGGCCGTCCTCCCAGGCCGATCCCTCTTTTATCAATGCAACGATCCCGTTTACGAGTCCTCCTATTCCTGCGTATGTTTTGGGGAGCGCGCCTCCCTCTGATACCCGGCAATTTCGTACGACCAGTACCGTCATGCGTCTGCCATCGTCACGAGGCGGCACCTACATCACGGGCACCACTGGAAGCCAGACGGCCGCGGTCTTCGCCCAGTTCAACCTGCGTGGTGCGTATGAGGGCCTGACGAGTTTTGACAGCTACGCCGATCTGGCCGATGGCGATCCCTTCTTCGCATCGTCGCGGTCGTTTCAGACCCTTCCGGCCTTGGCGGTGGTGCCGGGGGCGGACAAGGATCTGGCCTTTGCCGGTCCGCATGTTGCGGACAAGGGGCAGGGCAATAGCTACATCATGTTTGATTACCCGAGGGTGGCGACGGCCGTTTCCGGAAACGGCGGCTATCCGGTCGTGATTTCGTTGGGCGAGTTTCAGCATGCTGATCTTTCCTCCTACGCGTTTCAGCCGACGTATGTATTTGGCAATTCCTGGCCCGATCCCCGCCTTGGGCGCGAGTCGGTGTCCGGGAAGTGGAGCGTGTTTGCACCGGCGACGGCGGGCCAGGCCGTGTTTGCGGGTAACGATTATCTCTTGCGCGATGTTTCCTATCTGGCCAATCACGCGCTGTGGGATCGTTTTTTCCTTTCGACGATACCGCAAAATTCGGGCGGCGGCAGCTCAGCCTTTGACACGTCGGTGTCCCTGCCAAATACGAGAATGCATGCTATCGCGGGAATGGTGCCGGGTAATGACGGGTTTCCGACGTTTTTGGAGATGCGCTCGGTGACCAAGGCCGCCGGATCTCTGCTGCTCGACGGTGCGTTCAATATCAATTCGACTTCGGTGGCCGCTTGGCGGGCGTTTCTCGGGGGACTTTCCGGCGTTCCGGTGCCGTCCGGTGGTGCGTCTCCCGCAGGCAGCGTGTCCGATCCGACCTCTGCCGGGCTGAAGAACAACTACTCCCGCTTCCTTCTGCCGCTTGCAGACGCGTTTGCGTCCAATAGTTCGACTTTTATTTCGACCAATCAAAACGGGGCGGTCAGTCCGGCGGCTTGGACCGGTTCCCGCTACCTCACCGACGTGGAACTCGACGCGCTGGCCCGCAACCTCGTCGAAGAGGTCAAGGTGCGCGGTCCGTTCATGTCGATCGCCGATTTCGTCAACCGTCGGTTGATCACGGCGGCAAACGACAACGCGACACTCGTCACGGCCAATGTGGATGAGCATCGCAAAAAGGTGGGTGCGCTGGGCGCCATTCAAAAGGCGATTTTGAATTTGACCGCCTCGGGTGCGGGAGTGGATCTGAGCAAGAGTCTGAACGCCTCCTTGAACGAGCCCCTGATGGGTTCGACGCCGTTCACTTTTGGCGGTTCGACCGCGCAGGCGTTTTCCGATTCCGGCACGAGTGCATGGCGCACGTTTTCGACGATCGCTGCGAACGCCCCGTATCAGTCCCAGCGCGAGCTGCTCAACGGGGGGCTGGTCGGCCAGTTCAACTTCGGGGTTCCCGGTTTTCTTACCCAGGCTGACGTGCTCCAGAAAATCGGCGCCTCAATCTCGGCGCGGTCGGATACCTTTGTCATCCGCACTTACGGCGATGTGCAAAATCCGGCGACGGGAAGCACCGATGGTCGCGCTTGGTGCGAGGCGGTGGTGCAGCGCTTACCGGAATACGTCGATGCGTCGGCATCCCAACCGCCCGATGCAGGATCTTCGGCTGCTGGGGCTGCCGTGCTCGACGCCACCAACCAAACCTTCGGACGTCGCTATGTGGTCGTCTCGTTTCGCTGGCTCACGGCGGCTGATCTGTAATCCGCACATTCAACAACCCCTCTTTTTATGAGTATTTCCCCCGAAGTTTTTTCATTGAGTCGTTTGGTCCGGGGCCGTTCAGCGTCCCTGTGGCAGGTTCGTTGGATGGGAGTGATTGGTGGCTGCATGCTGAGTATGGTGGCTTGTCTGTTCACGCCAGTGGCTTTTGCCAATCCGGACGCAGGGAATGCGGACCAGAATGGGGTGACCATCTCCATCGTTGGATTGGGCGAACTGCCAGCCTCGCTCCTGTTTCAGCAGGGGGCCAAGGTGATGACCGCCGCAATCCCTGCCGGTGGACGCGGCGTTTCATTTCGCTACACGGGGCATGCCCCCTTTGTCCTTTTTGAAGAGATGACGGATGCCACGGGAAAAATTACCCGGGTGCCTCGGGCTACTGCGGAGTATCCCGCAGAGTGGAAGCAGATTCTGCTCGTCTTGCTCACGGGCGACAAACCGGCTGCGATGCTTCGCGCATTCACTTTTGATGACAGCCGGGAGGCGTTTCCTCCGGATCATGTCCGGTTGTTTAATTTCTATTTTTCCGCCGTTGCGGTCTCGGCGAATGGTTCGATTGACCAAATCGAAGCCGGGACGTCCAAGCTGCTCCCTTTGCCCGCCCGTGACTCGCTCGCTCGAATCTGGATGCGCATGGCCGCCCTGCGTAATGGCCGGTGGGAAGTGTTGCCCACCTGGATTACCCAATGCCCGCCTTCCGCACGGTTGCTGATGTTTGCTTACGAGCAGCGCAATGAGAGCGGTGCGCTGACGCCCGTTTACCGGACCATCACTGAAACACTTCCCAGCGAGACGCCGGTCGTCGTTCTGCGGTGAACGCACCTCCTCTGATAATAAAATGCGCGGACGTGTAATTGTAAAAAGGACTTGTTTCTCGATCTGAGAATTCCCGAATAACAGGCTTGATTCCGCTTAATGATTATAATCAATTATCCGTAGGCTTTCGTATGCTCACCCCGACCTCACTTTTGCGCTTCAAGGAATTCGATGAACCCCTGCATGGGCAGGTGTCGCGTCTGCTGGCCGAGCACATCGAGACGCAGTGCGTCAACGGGGAGCGTTTTTATACCGACCGGGAATTGATCAGCATGCTGGAAGTATCCCAGCCAACCATTCGCCGGGCGGTTCAGGTGCTGGTCGAGCGAGGCTTGCTGGAGCGGCATGTGGGGCGGGGGACGTTTGTGCAGAAGACCAAGCCTGATCGGCTGCTGGGCATTTTCATGCCCGACAATCCTTCGCCTCTTTTCATGGCAATGCTGGAGGGGTTTGCGGCGTTGAGCGGCGAGTTTGATTACAAACTTGACCTCCATTATTTGAACAAGGGGGAAACCGCGAAACGCGCGTGCGCCGGCCTGCGCAAGGCGCCCGAGGTGCAGCGCTGGGTGCTGCTGGGTAACGCCATCGATGTGACCTGGAACCTCTTCGAGGAACTGGACAAGCGTGGCTACCGCACGGTGCTGAGCGGTCCCTTTCCGCCGGGCTATCCCGGCTCCTACGTCTCGATCGATAATGACGCGGCGGTGCAGATGGGCGTCGATCACCTCATCGGCCTCGGTCACGAGCGGATTGTCTTTTTGGTTAACGAGCCAAAGGAGCTCGCGAATGTGAAGCTGCGTGTCGAAGCGGTGGAACGCACGATCACGGCACGTGGCCTGAAGCAGGCTTGGATTCATGACTGCCAGACGCCGAACTGGTCGAATGCGTTTGAAGCCGCGCTACAGGCCATGCCGGCAGTGCTGGCTCGCCAGCCCACGGCGATCTTTACTATTTCGACCATGGGGGCGTGGGCGGTGGTCAACTATGCCAACCGTCATCGGATCGATATTCCTGCGCAATTTTCGGTGCTCGGAGTCGATAATGTAGCTTGTTCGGATCTCTTGAACCCTGCTCTGACCACCATTGGCTTTGAACCCCGCTTTTTCGCCCGTCGCGTATTGGACCGTCTGTGGTCCGATGTGTCCGATGTTCATCACGATTTAATCACCCCTTCCTTATTCCTCCGCGCGAGCACCGGATACCCTCAGGTGCTCGCTTAGTTCGTTTCCTCGCCTTCGAGTTCCCCTGCCTTACCGACCTGCTGATTGATTGCTGAAAAATTGCTTATAACCATGATTACGAATATCTCACCCCTCCGTTTTGGTCCTCGTCGGCGCGCATTGCCGGCGCTGTTTATTTGCCTCTCGGCACTCCTCCTCGCCTCGCAATCCGTGCATGCGGCCTCGACCACTTGGAACGCCACGCCGGGCACCGCAGACTGGGCGACGGGCACAAATTGGGCGTTGGGCACGGCTCCCGGCGCGACGGGGACACTCACCAACCAAGACACGGCAACGTTCCTGACGAACACCAATGGCAATGGCACGACGAGCCCTGTCGTGATTGATGCAACTCGTAACATCAAGAGCATCACCTTTGGGGTGGGCGGCGGCACGGCCCCGGCATTTACGATTGGCAGCACGGGTGGAAACTCGCTCCTTCTGAGCAGCGGTGGCGCGATTTCGATCACCAACAACAGCGGGTCTGCCGTGGAGACGGTGAATGCGCCTCTCGTGTTGGAGCCCCTCACGAGTCTGACTGCGGGAACCTATAGTTTTAACAATGCTTCCGGCACTGTGGGTAACAACCTGATCATTGGCGGCTCAGTCACCGGCGGAAGCACCTCGGCTGGTATTACGCTCACGTTAACCGGCTCGAGCGGGCCAACAGGCAACGAGGTCCAAGGCATCATCAGCGATGGCGGAGCGACAGGCGGGGTGGCCGTTTCGAAAACCAGCAATGCCGTATGGAAACTGTCTGGCGCAAATACCTACACGGGCGGGACGACGATCACCGCAGGCACGTTGAGCGTCGCAACCACGGGAAATCTCGGTGCCAGCAGTTCAGCACTCACCTTCGATGGCGGCNCGCTCCAGATCACGGGCACCGCGTTGACCAGTATGTCGGGGATCGGGCACACGGTTACCTACAATGCGGGCAAGGCCGTCGGGCTGGATATTGCCACAGCGGGCAACACCTTTACGCTCGACCAAGCACTGAATGCGACCAGCTCGCTGACTAAATTCGGCGCAGGGACCTTGGACGTCACGGGGGCAAACACCTATAGCGGGACAACCACCGTGAGCTCTGGCACGTTGAAATTATCCGGCACGAACAGTTCTGCCGGCGCGACCACGCTCACCGCAGGCACTCTCCAGTTGAACAATGTCTCCAACGGCGGACTCGCCAGCGGGACGCTGAACATGGCTGGTAGCACCCTTCAATCTCTCTTGGCCAATCAGGCCGTTTCCAATACCGTCGTCCTCACCAACACTACGACGGTTTCCGGCACTAACAGTATCACCCTCAACGGCTCCCTCACTAACAGTGGCGGCAGCCGCATTCTGAACGGCAGCATCACCGGGAATACGCTGACATTGGCGGGCAATGTTTACCTTTCTGAGCTAACCGGCACCGGCCGGACCTTGACGATCGGCGGTAGCGGCGCCACGGTCATCAGCGGCAATATTGCTGACTTTAACGGCGCCGGCACGGCGGGCATCCTGTCCATTGCCAACACAAGCAGCACGACGCTCTCCGGCGCGAACACCTACAGTGGAG
>FJVV01000672.1_pt1 | contig 29705 bp, 22 predicted proteins | sample 1011911 | NCBI WGS metagenome assembly FJVV01 (sample SAMEA3912450, study PRJEB9761) | metagenome | biome: forest; material: soil | place: USA | collected 2011-06-22 | depth 0.1 m
GTCACCCATTAGGTGACACTTCTCATCGAGGCTGTCGCTGGCGGGATACAAAAACGCCCCGGTGGAATTCCCGGGGCGCGAGAGGCGAACGCCTGAATCAGGCGGCCGTTGAGAAGGAATCAGAATCCGAGATTGATGAACGGGAAAACCTTCGGGAGAGGCTTGAACTCGTCCCAGTCGCGGGAGTTGACCTGATTCCAGAGGCCGATCTGCAAACCCTTGAGGGTTTCGGCGTAGTTGATGAAGCCGAGTTGCACGCCCTTCACGTTCTTGGCGGCATTGACCAGGCCGATCTGCAGGCCGCTGAAGTCGGCTTTGATGCCGTCTCCGCCCCAGTTGACGATAGCCGTCTGGAGACCGGTGACTTTGGAATCGTGAATGTTGACCAAACCACCTTCCCAGCCGGTCACTTCTCCCTTGGTCACGTTGACGAGACCGAATTGAACGCCGGTGGTGGTGCCGTCGACGCGGTTGTAGATCGTGGGGAACAGGCCGGTGAAGCCGGTGAAATCGCCGGTGGTGATGTTGACGAAGCCGATTTCGAAGCCGGTTACGTTTTTATTCTCGCCGTAGATTTCCAAGCGGATGCCGGACACGTTTTCAGTGGTGGGAACGAGTTGGTAGTCAGGAGCCCAGAGAGAAGCTTGAAAGAAAGCATCGGCACGGGTGGTGAGGGCGGAGGCGCCAACCAAGGCGAGAACGGACAGGATTTTCAGGGATTTCATGGATTTGGGTGGGTTGAACAACGAGCGCGTTAAACGCATCGTGGCCCCAATATAGCCAGGAATTTTCGGAGCGCACGGTTTTTCCCATGGGGGGAACGCCTAGTCGATGGGTGCGTGAAATGCCGACCCCGATCAGACTTACGCTTTTGGCGGCTGACCTTCGGCGGCTTCGCGGGTGGCTTTGGCGAGGGCCTTTATCTCCGGTTCGATCTCGGCGCGGACTTTCTTTTCCATCCGATCGATGAAGAGCGTGCCGTTGAGGTGATCGACCTCGTGCTGGATGCAGCGGGCGAGCAGATCGTCGCATACGAGCACATGCGGCGTGCCTTGCAAATCCTGATAGGTCACACGGATCACGTCGGGCCTGATCACGTCGCCGCGGATGTCGGGGAACGACAGGCAGCCTTCCTCGTAAACGAATTCATCCGAGGGCAGAAACTTGATCTCCGGGTTCACCAGTGCGAATGGCATGAACAACTCCTTCGGTGGTTTGCCGCCGTCGAGTTCCCAGTTGAAATCTACCTTGGCTCCGCGCAAATCGACCACGCAGAGCTGGATGGCTTGACCGATCTGCTGCGCGGCGAGCCCGATGCCGGCGGCGGTATGCATGGTTGCGATCATTTGCTCGGCGAGGCGGGTGAGCGCGGCGTCGAAGAGGGTGATCTGGGCACCTTTTTTTCGCAGGACGGGATCGTTGTAGTGAACAATTGGCAGGGCCATGGGTCAGTGGGAGACCGCAAAACGTGGATTTGCCTCCCGAACGCGGCAACCGAATACTGCGCGCCCATGAGCCTTCCCTCCAACTCCCGCCTCCTGCCGATTTTGGCCTGGATGGGCGCCGGACTGCTGCTCATTGCCGCCGCTTGGGTGGTGCCGGTCAACCTCAAGTCGGTCACCCCCGCCTTGCTCAAGGCCGCCGGCGAGGGCACGCCTTCGGTCGCCCGCCTCGGTCGCGAGCTGCTCGACTCCGAAAAGTCCGGCCCGGCCGCGCTCGCGCTGGCCGCCGCACGCAGTCTGGGCGATCCGCAGGCGGACTCGCTGGCCTCCGCGCTCGACCGTGTCTCGCAACGTCGCCCCGAACTCGTGCCGTGGGGCGGCTGGGATCCGTTTCTCGATCCCATTTTCAATCTCAAGGACAACGCCGGCGACCGCGACAGCACGCCTGTCCTCACGTTTTTCATCACCGAAAAAGTCCGGACCAGCCTGCGTGGCTATCTGGCCAACTCCCGTTCCGACGGCGTGCAGTCACTTCTAAAGTTGCGCACGCTCGACCACACCGGCCGCTTCGTCCCTGCCAATCAACCCGGCGGACAGGCGCTCGATGCCGTGATTCTGCTCGGTGCGCTGCTATATCAGGGCGAACATCTATCCACTCCATTGCAGCGCGAGCTGCGCAGCCTCGCCGAAACCGCCGTGGAGCAGAAAAATCTCGGCGACCTTGAACCGGTTTGCATCGACCTGCTTTCGTTCGGACGCCGCCTTAACTGGATCCAACTTTGCGAACTCCTGCGCGTGACCGACAGCACGAAGGCCGTTGGCGAATTCGCCCAGCTTGCCCGCGCCACGCCCGACGATCTTCCGGTCATCTACAGTGCTGCGTTGCTCTCGGGTTCAGCCGACCGCGTGGCGACTTATCTGTTGCTTTATGGTCACAATGGTATGGCCGATCTGAAGCTCGCCCTCTCATTTGGCCAAGGTGCGGTGAACCAGCTTCTGTTGCGCCAGGTGCCCGTCAACCGCCAGCCGTCGCCCTCCTTCGGCCCGGCGACGTTGCTGGCATTGCTTTATCCCAGGCTGGCGCTCGTGGCCAGGTATCTTGGCTTCCTGCTGGGAGCTTTTTTCCTTTTTCGTGGTCTGGATAGGATGCTGTTCGATCCACGGTTGGACGCAGCCACTCATCCTCACGTCAAAAGTGGCGTGCTCGCGGTGTTCACCGCCGGCATGCTCGTCCTCGCCACGGAACCGTTCCTGCTCAAGCCTGCACCACCGTCCGAATTTCAAATCAAACTCACCGTTCCCGTTCTCGCCAATCTTTCCGATCCCGCTTCGCTCACCCACGTCGACCACACTTTCACCATGGACACATCAACCCTTCTCTCCATCGGCTTCTTCGCCCTCCTCCAAGTCGGCATGTATCTCCTCTGCCTCGCCAAGATGCGCGAGATCGACCTCCAGCAGATACCCGCGTTGCTCAAGCTCCGCCTCATGGAAAACGAAGAAAACCTCTTTGACGGCGGTCTCTACATCGGCATCGCCGGCACCGCCACGGCGCTCGTGCTCCAGGTGCTCAAGGTCATCGAGCCCAACCTGCTCGCGGCCTACTCCTCGAATCTCTTCGGCATCATCTGCGTCGCACTCGTGAAGATCCGCCACGTGCGCCCCTTCAAGCGCCGTCTGATCCTCGAAAGCCAGGCCGCCGAGCCCGCGAAGGCCGCCTGATTTTTAGCAACCGCAGGGTTCGTCCCTCCCGGTGCCATGAACAAGACCCTTCTCCTCATCATCTGCGATTTCCTGTTGCTGAACCTGCTCGCCCTCACCAACTGGGAGAAGGCGGTGCCCTCCACGCCGGAGCTCAAGCCCATGAAGTCGGCTCCGGCCGCCAATGCCGCCACCAAGGATGACGACATCGTCTCCGTGATGAAGCTGTCGCTGGCGGACGAGCAGGCGCAGCGCGAACAACTCTCGCAGAAACTACAGTCCACCGAGACGACGCTTCAGCAGCGCGAGCAAAATCTCACGCAGGTCTCCTCTACGCTGGCCGAGACGCAGAAGACTGCCGCCGATCTTTCGCAGAAATACGCCGCCGCCTCGCGCGACGCCACCATGACGAAGGAGCAGCTCGCCCAGCTTCAGGCCGAAGCCGAGCGCCAGAAAAAGCTGCTCGCTGATCTGGAGAAACAGCAGGCCGAGGCCCGCGAAAAAATCGAGAACCTCAACGTCACGGTCAAAGTCGCCGAGCAGGAAAAACAAATGCTTCGTTCCACGGCCGACAGCCTCAAGGTTCAGGTCGAGGCCGAGCGCCAGGAGCGTATCAAGGTCCAGGAGACTACCACGCAGCTCGCGCAGGGCGTGGGCCAGCTCGCGGAAAGCTCCACTGCGCTCACCAAGGAAATCCGGGATAACCGTCCGATCAACGTCAACGTTCTCTTCAACGATTTCCTTTCCAATCGCGTGCAGACTTCCTTTGTCGGCACCCGTCCCGGGCTCTTCGGCACTAAGACTGAAACGACGGCGACCAAGACCGTTTTCGTGACGGACGGCCATGACACCTTTGCGCTCGTGCATCTCAACGACACGCCCTTCGACCTGATCGGGCCGGCGTGGGACTGGAATTCACTCAAGGCCGAGTTTAGCAGGGGCGGCTATCGCACCACCTCGTCCGCACTGGTGTTTCTTGCGATTGATCCACGCGTCGTCGTGCTGCCGGTCACGGCCGCGCAGGTGGCCGCCCTCGGCGTGAAGCCCTACCAGATCGCGCTGGAGCCGTTTAAATTCACCGATGCGGTGCTCATCTCCAGCGGCGGCGCGGGTTACGGCGAAGTGCCGTTCAAGCTCGATCCGACCAACCCGAGTTACGTGCGCATGGACAACCGGCTTGTGCGCCGGCTTTTTGGCGATTTTTCGCCGTCGAGCGGCGATCTCGTGATGAGCAAGACCGGCGAGCTGCTCGGCATCATGGTGAACAGCGACTACTGTGCGTTGGTGAACAATTTCCTCCCGTCGTATACGCTCAACACGGGGGATGATCTCGCGAAGCAGCCTACGAGCCGGCCGTTGACTGATCTCATCAACCGCCGCCGCGCGCTGCCGTTTCGGCTCCAGTAAAAGAGCGGGCTGGGCTAAAAAAATGAGGCGGACGCATCCCCTATAAACGCGTCCGCCTCCACTATCCCCTATGTAGTTTAAAGCTACCCCGCATCTGACGCACGGGAGTTGCGTTGGTTACAGGCCGGCGTTTTTTAGCCAGGAATCGGTGATCAGGGCGTGGCCGGCGGCGCTTGGATGCACGCCGTCGGGCAGCCAGTAGGCGGCGGGGGCGCGGGTCGCAGCGGCGGCGAACTGGCCGTCGAGCGGAATCAGGTCGGCGCCAAACTCCACCGCGAGGTCACGCACGATGGTGATCTTGGGATCAAGATCCTCGCGCCAGGCACGACGGTCGGACGGAACGGGCAGGAGAAAGGGTTCCATCAAGACAAGGCACGGATTGAGCTCGGTGCGGATGCGAGTGAGGATGCGCCGGTAGGAGGCGGCAAATTCATCCGCGGCGGAGAGGGTGTTGCGGTCGAAACGGCGCCATACGTCGTTGATGCCAATCAAGAACGTGACGACGGTCGGCTTGTGCGCGAGCAGGTCGGTTTCGAGACGCGCCTCAAGGTCGTAGATACGGTGTCCGCCGCAGCCTTGGTTGATCACGCGGAGGGCGGGCGAGGCGAGGGCGTGGCCGAGGCGGGCATTTATCTGGGTGACGTAACCTCCGCCGAGCGAATCGAGCTTGGCGCGGTCGCGGCCGCAATCGGTGATGCTGTCCCCGAAGAAGAGGAGGGTGTCGTTGGGTTTGAGTTGGAGGGACATGAGAGTGAGCGGAGACGGTTAGTGTTTCGCTTCGGTGGCTCCGACGGAGGTCATGCGCAGGTCGCCTTCGCCGAGTTTGCGGCGGAAAATATCCACCGCCATGCCCATCGCGACATAGGCGATCTCGGGGTCGTAGCGGAAACCTTCGTCGCGCAGGAAAGCGTGGGCGCCGTTAAACTCATGCCAGGTAAAATGCGTGCCGGCAGCGGCGAGGGCGGCGTAGACCATGGCGCGTCCTTCGGCGGGAATGTGCGGGTCCTGGCGTCCGAAGACCATGAGCAGCTCGCCCTTGATTTCGGCGGTGCGTGCGAGCGAATCGTCATTCATGCCTTTGCCGAGCCCGCGCTTGTGGAGATCGGTCGGGTAAAAACACGCGCCGGCGGCGACTTCCGGATTCATCGCCGCGCGGTACGCGATATGACCGCCGATACAGATGCCCATGACACCGAGTTTTCCGGTGGAGGCTTCGTGGGTTTTCAAGAAGGCGAGCACGGCGCGCGCATCTGCGTCGTAGGCGGAAAGTTCTTTGTCGGTTTTCAGGCGGTTGCCCAGATCGGCGCCGGCCTGGTCGTAGGCGAGGACGGTGCCGGCGGGGAGGAATTCGTGGTAGATTTCCGGCACGGCGACGAGGAAGCCGTGGCCGGCGAGAAACGCGGCGGTGCGCGCGATGGGGCCGGTCATTTGGAAAATTTCCGAGTAAAGCACGATGCCGGGATAGCTGCCGGGTGCGGCGGGGCGGAAGAGATGGGTCCGCATCGGACCGTTGGGCGTGGTGATGTCGATGGCTTCGGTTTCGCGGAGGATCATGGAACGAGAATCTGAGCGTTTGGGCGCAGGCTTGGCAAACCTTGCGCGGGACCGGTCCCTCCCTAGTTTGGCGGCATGGCTTCGCCTGCAGCGCCCAACATTCTCTGGATCGTCACGACTCAGTGGCGGGCGCAGGCGTGCGGTTATGCGGGCGACGTGAATGCGCGCACGCCGTGTATCGATGCGCTGGCGAAGCAGAGTGTTAATTATGCGCAAGCGGTGACGCCGCATCCATTTGGGCCGTTTGCCCGCGCGACGATGCTTACCGGCGTGCCGTCGCCGGAGAACGGCGTGCGCGATTATTACGATCCACTGCCGCTCGGCTCGCGGACCATCGCGCATGACATGAATGCGCGCGGCTACGCGACGGCATTTTTCGGGAAGTGGCACCTGGCTGAACGAGATTGCCATGCGCCATTGGTAGGGGAGGCGCATGCGCGGATGATCGTGCCGCCGGAGGCGCGCGGCGGGTTTGAGTTTTGGGAGGGATTTGAGAGCGGATTTCTACTGAACAATCCCTGGCTGCATGGATCGCGGCTGATGGAGCCCGTGCAGTTTTTGGGCTATCAAAGCGATGTTGTCTGCGGACGAGCGGCGGAAAAACTTTCGGGGTTTGCACAGCCTTGGTTCGCGATTGTCAGTCTGGAGGCGCCGCATCCTCCCTATGATGCGTCGGCGTCCGGAGTGAAAATGCGTCCGGTCGTTTTGCCTGCCAACGTGCCGGCAGCAGCGGCCGAGCAGGCACGGCGCGAGCTTGCTGGCTACCATGCGCACATCGAGGCGACGGACCGGGCTGCCGGACGATTGCTGGCGATGTTGCCAGAGGACATGGTCGTGGCGTTCACCTCGGTGCATGGAGACATGCACGGGGCGCACGGCTTGTTTCGCAAGGGGTGGCCGCATGAGGAGAGCGTGCGGGTGCCGCTGCTGGTGAGAAACCGGAGGGCGGAAACCGGAAGCCGGAGGTCGGACGAACCGGTGTCGTTGATTGATTTGCCGGCGATGACGCTGGCGTGGTCGGAGGGGAGCGAGTGGCGTTGCCAGCGGGACCACGCGGTTATCTCGATGCCGAGCGTGGTGGCGTTGCCGCATCAGTGCGACCGCGTGTGGAGCGGGGTGCGCTCGGCGACGAGGAAACAGATTTTCAACGCGGATGGTTCGCGGTGGCTGGAGTTCGATCTGGAGAATGATCCGCTGGAAACCACCAACAAGGCCGTTGGAAACGGCTAGGTGTTCTTGCCGGGCTTGGCTCCGAAGTGGCGGCGGATGAAGTCGGCGATTTCGAAGAGCTTCACGGGCTTCGTGATGAAGCCGTTCATGCCGATCTCAAGGCAGCGGTCGCGGTCGCTGGGCATCGCGTTGGCGGTGAGCGCCACGATGCAGGGCTGGCGGTCGAGGGGGAGGGTTCGGCGGATGCGGCGGGTTGCTTCCATGCCGTCCATCTCGGGCATCTGCAGATCCATGAAAACGAGCTGGTAGTTGCCGTTGGTGACGGCTTTGACGGCTTCGATGCCGTTGGCCACGGCATCGGCCTTGTAACCGAGGCGGTCGAGAAAGCGCAGGGCGACCTTTTGGTTGACGGGATTGTCCTCGGCGAGAAGGACGTTGAGGGGGAATTCCTGCGCGAGGTTGAGCGTCTCGGCTTCCTTGCCCGGAGAGGCTGTGGTAGTCGAGGAGAAGAAGAGTGCGTTCAAGGCCCGGACGAGTGCGAAGGTGCGCAGGGGTTTGACCGCCGAGGTGAACGGCGTCTGGACCGTCCAATCGGGAAGAGGGGATTGCGCCGAGGGGAGAAGACCGAGGACGGGAATCTTGCGACTGATGAGCAGAGACTGCGGAGTCGTGCCGTCGGCCGCCGGGTCTAGATCGATGTCGAGGATGACGGCGACCGGAGGCGAAGGGCGTTGCACCATCTCGACGAGGGCTTCGGTCGTTGTGGCGGTGAGCGTTTCAATGCCGGCGTTGCGGAAGAAGGTAGTGAGCCGCCGAAGGGTGATAGGATTATTTTCGGCGCAGAGAACGGGGCCTTTGCCCAGGGCCTCGGGCAACGTGAAGCGGGTCGGCGCGCTGTCTTCGGCGGTTTCGACCTGCAGGGTGATGGTGAACGTAGAGCCATGGCGGACGTCGCTATGCACGCGGATGGAGCCGCCCATGAGGGCGCAGAGACGCTGGCAGATCGCGAGGCCGAGGCCGGTGCCGCCGTATTTGCGGGTGATGGAGGAATCGACCTGGGAGAATGGTTTGAACAGGCGGTCAAGGCGGTCGGTGGGGATGCCGATGCCGGTGTCGCGCACCGCGATGGAAAGCATGCGGTGATGGGGGCGCAACAGGGTGGGATCGCTTTCAAGATCAAGGGAGACCTCGATGGAAACGTTGCCGCTCGGGGTGAACTTGATGGCGTTGTTGACGAGATTGGTGAGCACCTGACGAAGGCGATTGGAGTCGCCGATGAGCAGGAGGGGGACGGCGGGATCAATGTCGTAGACGAGCTCGATCTTGCGCGTGGAGGCCTGCACGGCGAACAGGTCGAAGGTCTCCTCGATGGAGCTGACGAGTTCGAAGGGCTGGTGCTCGATCTCGAGCTTGCCGGATTCGATCTTCGAGAAATCGAGGATGTCGTTGATGATGGAGAGCAGGGCCTCGCCGCTGGTGCGGATGGTGCTCACCGAGTCGCGCTGCTCGGGGGTCATCGGGGTGTCGAGCAGGAGGCTCGTCATGCCGATGACGCCGTTCATGGGCGTGCGGATCTCGTGAGACATGGAGGCGAGGAACTCGCTCTTGGTGCGCGAGGCGGTGTCGGCCTCGGCCTTGGCTCGGCGGAGGGCGTTTTCCGTCTCCACGCGGGCGGTGATGTCCGTCTCGACGGCGATGAAGTTTTCGAGCACGCCCTTTTCGTTGCGCACGGGCTGGATCTCGAGCTGGAGGTGGTATTTGCGTCCGGATTTGGAGTAGTTGACGACTTCGGTGGAGAGGACTTCGCCCTTGGCGATGGCGAGTTTGATGCGGCTGAGGGTCTCGCGGTTGGTCGCGGTGCCGGCCATGAGTTCGAGGGGTTTTTTGCCGACGATTTCCTTGAGGGTGTATTCCATCACGCGCTCGAAGGATTCGTTGACCCACTCGACCGCGCCGTCGGGCGTGCCGATGAGCACGAGGTTGTCGGTGCGGCTGGCCACGAGGGAGAGCTTGCGGGCGGCGGCCTGGCTCTGGCGGAGGGCCTGTTCGGATTCCTTGCGGACGGTGATGTCCTGGAGGGTGCCGACGATGCGCGCGGGCTCGCCGGAGGCGTTGTAGGCGACGGTTTTCGAACGGGCGTAAAACCAGCGCCAGTCGCCGGTGGCGGTGCGCATGCGGTACTCGGGATCGATGAAGTCCTGACTGCCGCCGAGCTGGCGCGCGAGGGCCGCGCGGTAGTCGTTCAGGTCGTCGGGATGCACCAGCGCCTGCCAGGCTTCGGGGGTGGAGACGGTGTCGGCGGGCGGGCGGCCGAGCATGAGGGAGAGGCCGACGCTGTGCTGGAGTTCGTTGGTGGCGAGGTTCCACTCGAAGATGCTGATGGAGGTGGCGTCGAGAGCGATGCGCAGGCGTTCGTCCGAGACCTTAAGCATGATTTCGATACGGCGGCGTTCCTCGTTTTCTCCGCGCAGGCGGCGGTTGGAGGTTTCGACGGAGGCGAGGCTGGCGCGGGCGGTGCGGGCGAGGTGGATGCTCAGGCCGAGGAGGAGGGTGATGCCCAGGCCGGCGGCGAGGGATATTTCGGGGAGGGAGCGTTGGTTTTGACGGAGGAACTCCTCTGTCGGCGCCATGACGATGCGGATGCGGCGGTTTTCCAAGGTGAAGACAGACGAGAGGGAGAGAGGATGTTTTTCGGCGGCTTCGAGGCCGGGCATGGAATCATACAGTGTTTCATCTCCGATGTAGATTTGGCAGTGGTGGTTGAGGGTGATCTTCGTGCGCTGGTTGATGGTGGCGAAAAATTGCCGGTAGGTGAACTCGGCGCCGATGAACGCAACGAGGGTTCGGGCGCGGTAAATGGGCGAGTAAACGACAAAGCCCGGACCACCCCGGCCGGTCAGGGGGAGCGAGCTGGAGACGACGGGCTCGCCGTCGTGGGCGGCGAGTTCAAGGGCGTCGCGGCGGCCCGGCTGGCTCAACTGGTTGAGGCCGATCAGGGCCTCGTTGCCGGCGGTGGGCCAATACCATTGGGTCATGCCGTCGGGCGTGATGCGCGCGAGGGAGCGCGCGCCGGGGGCATCGATCATCCAGGTGGCGGCGTCGGCTTCCCACACGGGCGACTCGCTGTCGTTGGTCCAACGGCGGCCGATGCGTTCGAGGGAGGCGCACTGCCGTTCGAACTCGAGGTTGATGGCGCTCGCGAAGCTATTGATGGCGATCTGTCCGGTGGTGCTGAGGTAGAGGGTTTCGCGTTCACGCAGGCCGGCCCAGAAAACGAAGGTGAGCAAACCGCAGGTGGCCACCACGGGGATCGGCAGCCAGTTGGGGGCGCCGGCCTGCAAGGAGTGATGTTCGCGCCAGGCGATCACGAGCAGGGTGCATCCGGCGAAGAACAGGAGCAGGGCGATGCTCGGAGGCAGGCTGGTGACGGAGCTCCAGCGGTAGGCCACAGGCATTTTCAAGACATAGCCAAGCAGGGTGATCATACCTACCGCTCCAAGCAGGGAGCCCAGCAATGCGAAGCAGGGAATGCGGCCGCGTTGCGGACGTGCGAGGGCCAGCCAAGAAACCAGAACACCGGTCAAGATCAGGGCGAGCGCGACCAACGGAGGCATCGGTTCGTTGCCGATTACGGGATTGGCGGAAAAAAAGCCCGCCACCCATGATTCAATGCCTTGGACGAATTCCAAGCGGGCAAGAATCAACGATATGGCGCCAAGCAGGATGACGGACGTCGCGAGCCAAGCGGCTTGGCGAATCCCCCGTTCAACGGCAATGATCACGGCTGCAAGCAGGCCGAAGCCACAGGTCGCGGAGTAGAACCAGCCTTCGGGTTCACTCTGTCCCGTCGTCGCGAGATCAAGAGGGGTGAGTCCGTTGAAAAGAGCCAATGCCGCGAAAACGATGCTCACCGCTGCAAACGCAACGATTGTGCGTTGCGTCCAAGGCATGCGGGATGAAAGCACGGGATGGATCATCTGGGTGTTTTACCCTAAGAGGTGCCGAGTGTGTCATGCAATGGCATTTGCGCGGCCTGCATGAATTCATTTTGGGGCAAAAAAGCCTCGGCCCAGGGCTACGGATTCGTGGAGGCGGGCTGAGGAGTCGGGCCTCCGAGGAGGCTGCGCAAAAAATTGGTGGGACCGTAGACGAAGACCCATTCCGGCGCGGCCAGCGTGCCGAGCAATTTGACCTCAAGGGCGTTGGAGAACGGGCTGAGCAGTAATTTTATGGGGCTAAGTACCATATATTTGCTTTCGTCGAGGGGGAATATCTTTGCCTTGAAATCGAGCTGGTGGTCCTGAAGGCCGTAGTCCCCTTTGGCGTCGATGGCGGCGGTCGGTCCGGTGATCTTGAGGTTGCCAAACTTAAGGCGGGGGCCGTCGACGGCAAACTCGGCGTTGAGCTTGTCGAGGGAGAAGCTGCTGAAGTTGAGGATGACGGTTTTTTTCAGCAGTTCGGAGAGCACTCCGAACAGGTTGATCTGGCCAAGGTCGGCACCGGTGATGTCTGCCGTGCCTTTGCCGGTGAAGCCGTAAAAATCGTTGTAAGGTCCCTGGGCGTTGAGCGTGAGGTTGAGGCGTCCGCTTTCGAGCCGCTGGCTGATGTTTTTTTCGCCCGGCTTGGGCTTGGCCTCGGGCGTGAAGTTGAGCGTGCGGATCGTCGCGCCGAGGTTGGCGTTGGCCAGCGCGAAGTCGAACGACACCCGGCGGTCCTTGCCGTCTCCCCATACCTTGGCGGAGCCGGTGGCGCGTCCGTCGGCGAAGCCCAGGGCCAGCGATGGCAGTTCCAGTTCCCCGTTGTGGTAGCGGGCGGTGAAAACAAGGTCGGAGAGGGGGAAGTTGTGAAAGGAAACCGCGCCGGTCGAGCTGAGGGCGATGTCGATTTCCTGATGGAGACCTTCGGGCGAGGCGGGGCTTTCGACGTGTCCGGCCAGCTTGAGCTGCGGGGCGGTGACGAACCGGTAGGGCGAGAAGAGTTCGGAGGCGTCCTTGCCAAAAAGCTGCTCCATCGTGCCGAGCGGCAGGCTGGAATCCACGGAGAAGACCATGCGGCTCCAGGTGTTTTGATCGAGGTTGGTGAGGCGCGCGAACGATCCCTTGGCCGCCTGCGCACCCTGCTCGACCTTGAAGTAAAGGATGTCGTCCCACTGGGGGCGGACGAAAAGGCGCGTGCTCACGTGATCGAACGCCGCGCCGCGCAGACCCGTGGCGGCGCCTTCCGCCTGCACGAAGACGCGGGTCGCCGCGAGCGAGCCCCAGCGGCCGGAGACGTCCACGTCGGCCACGGGCAGGGACTTGGAGAAATCAAAGTCGGCCCAAAAATGCGTCCACCAGTCGTGGAACCAGCCGGCGATGCCATTGGGCCGGAGGCCGCCCGTGAGGAGGAAGCGAAAATCGAAGGTGGCCGTATCCATCTCGTAGAGACCGTGCGCGAGGCTTTCGCCCTGGCGGAGCACGAGGTTGTCGCAAAGCACATGGCCGTCGCGGTAGGTGAACTCGGTGCCGGTCTCGTCGAGCGCGACTCCGCCGACCAGCACGGGGCCGCTGTGCAGCCGGCCTTCCGCCTGCTCCAGTTTCCAGCCGGGCAGAAAAGTGGCGGACGCGTGGAGCGGGGCGGGCACGGAGGGGACGAGAAGCCCGGTAAGATCGTGCTTGGCCAAACCGCCGGCCAGTCCAAGCAGCGCACCGTCAACCCGGCCGTCCAGTTCCAAGCGTCCGGAGGATTGTTTAAGGTCGAGCAGGGCATCGGCCCACCAGGGTGAACCTGCGAGCACGGTGGACAGGGCGACAGCCAGCAGGCCGTCCTTGCGGGGGATAATCGCCATGCTCGTCGGGCCGCCCTCAATATTATGCGAGCGCACGGAAGCAAACTGGAGGTCGATCCATTTTAGGGCGAAGGGTCCGTTGGGACTGCGCAGCAGGCCCAGCAAGTTGAAGCGCAGCTCCTTCACCGTCGCGATGTCGGGGACGTTGAGCGACGCGATGCGGCCGTCAGCGCGAACCATGGACGAGGAGTTGCCGGCAAAGGGCATCTCGGCGTTGAGGGTCAGTGCGCCGGTGGTCGCGCCTTTGAGTTGGGGGATGCTGGCCAGGTTAAGGCTATCGGCGCGGAGCGTGGCGCGAACGGTGGCGATGCGGTCGTCCGCCGGGATCAGGTCGATGTCTAATGTGGGCGATTCAAGAGCGGCGAGCCGGGCGATGAGGGCGGGAGCCTCACGTCCCGACCGCAGGTAGGAGGAGACGAGCTCGTCCACGAACGTGGACGAGCTCGTCTCCGTCCCTTGGGAGACAGGGAGCCGCAGTGAGCCGTGGACGCTTACGGACAGGCCGGCGATCCGGCCCGTGAGGTTGTTGATCTGGAGAAGATGGCCGCGAGGGATCAGGGTGAAGGCGACGTTGCTTACGAGCGTTTCGTTCTCGCCGGAGGGAGACATCATCGCCGGCAGGTGGAAATCGACCCCGGAGGCGCTCACGCTCTGCACGTCAAGGCGGCCGATGGCGAGATCCAAGGGGTCCAGCTTAACGTAGACGGAACGGGCGGTGACCAGCGCGGTGGGAGTGGAGGTCGGGCCGAGGCTGACATTTTCCAACAGGATGCGACCCGAAAAATCGAAGGTGGCGTGGGTGAACGTGACCTCGAACCCTTTTTCCGCGAGGCGTCGCTCGATGAGCCGGTGGACCGGGCCCGGCAGGGTCAGTTCGTGGGCGCGGAGCACGTAGAATTCCAGGCACGCCGTCGCGATCATCAACAGCCACAGACTCCACAGCGCCATGAGGCAGCACTTGCGGGTGCACCAGAGGCCGGCCTGCCAGGTGGAGCGGAGAAGTTTCATGGGAACGCGGCCCTCGGTCGTGCTTAGGGCGCGGCCGGCGTTGAGGGAGTCGATGTGTCGGCGGGGACGGCGGGTTCACCGGGATCGCGCGGGCCGTAAGTGAGCGTCCAGAGCGCGTCGAGCAGCGGTTGCTCGACCTCGAAGACGACGTTGAACTCGGGGGAACCTGCGAGCTGGGTGCCGCCGCCGACGCGCTCGCTCAGGGAGAGGATGCTGACGGTGGTCTGTCCGCTCGCGCCGCCGCCGAGGGAGAGGGTCGTTTCCAGTTTGTATTTCCACGGTTTGGGCTGGCCGTCGACGAGCGTGGTTGGAGTGAAGGTGTCGCTCACGAATTGCTTGGCGCGCAGCGTGCGCAGTTGGACCAGAATAGTTTCCAATGCAGCGCGCTTGGCGGCGGGTTCGGTGGCGAGAGCGGTGGTCCACGTCTCACCGGCGGCGAGCTGGCGGGAGTAAACAGGAGTGGAGCCATCGGTGGCGGTCAAATTGAGGCCGGTGATTTGTGCGCCCTCGGGAAGCGTGCGCAGGGTGCGCTCACGGTAGAGTCGCGGGGCCACGGGGAGTTCGCTGAGTGTGTCCTCGGGCACGGCGTAGACAAAGGACTGGCCGTCGACGCGGGCTTGGAGAAAACCGGTGGAGCTGCCGCTGATGGCGAGCAGCAGGGTGACGGGTGGGGGCGGGATCGTGGCCACGGCGCCGGCGGTCGCGGCCGGTTGCGCGAAGGAGAGGGTGATTTTGCGCGCGGGGAGGTTGAAGCCCCAGTTTTCAAGGTCGGCACTGGAGGGCGCGTCGCTCAAGAAACCGGATTCGACCTTGCCGTCCTTGCCGAGATGAGGAGTGGCTTGAAGGAGGGTGAGGCGCTGGAGCAGGTGATTGACGCGGTCGGTGTCGGCTGGAAGCGTCTGCGAACCTTGGTCGCCGGTGCGGAGCACGATCTGCCAGGGGGCGGTACCGCCGGCCGGGGCGTCCAGCCGCTGCAGGCTGAAGTCCGGTGCGAGGGTGATCGAGGTGACGGCAGCCGGGTCGAAGTCGAGGATGTGGGTGTCGCGAAGCGTTTCCTGCGCGCGATGAAGGGAGTCGGCCAGCCAGTTGGGGATCGCGGTGGTAAATACCTGGTCGCGGCCCTCAAGTTGGGCGTAGAAATCGGTGGCGTCGGGGCCGATGGCGCCGACGGGCTGGCCCACGATCAGGGTCTCGCGGCGGTTGCTGCCTTCGAGCGTCACGCGCAGGGTGGAGTTGTCGAGGCCGGTGCGTTCGGGCGGAGCCTCGGCCTTGTTGAGAAAGCGGCCGACGCGCAGGCCGTTGAGACCGACAACGGAGGCCTCGATGGCGGCCCTGTAGGCGCGGGTGACGATGGGGGCCTCGAAAGCCCAGCGGGTGCCATCGCGGCGCACGCGCACGCGCACGCTCTTGCCGTCGGGCGCGGGGATCTGCAGGCCGAGCGAGCGCACCTCGTAGACGGGGATGCTGAAAAGCATGTCGGAGCGGAGCTGTTCCAGACCTTGCTTGAGGCTTTCAGCGAGGCTGCGGTTGACGACCTCGACGCTCTGCTTGTCGGGTGAAAGCAGATAGAGGCGACCACCGAGCTTGGTGGTGTCGCCGAGACCGAGGGCGGTGGTGATGGGGGGGGCGCCGGGGATTGCCGGTGCGCGGGTGAAGGCTAGGGTCAGGCTAGGGGGCTTGAGTCCGTATTCGGCGAGGGTCTGGCCGTTTTTGGCGAGGTCCTTGACGCGGAAACTGGTTTCGTTTTCGAGGAACTCGAGTTCGTGGATGATGCGTTTGACCGCAAAATCATTGGCGGGCCAGTTGATCGGGGCGGTGATGGACCAGGGGTCGGTGGTCTTGTCGCGGCCGAGGCGGAGCACGTCACCGCTGGCGGTGTTTTTGATCTCGATGCCGGTGAGGCCGACGACCTCGTCGCCGAGGACTTTCCGGCGGGAGGCGTTCAGGGCACGCTCAGTGTTCCACTCGTGGCGGGTGTAGAGAATGACGGCCAGCAACGCTACGTTCAGGAGAACGAGGATGAGCGTGATTTTGGTGCGCATGGATGGAAAGAGGGCGGAGGGTGTCAGCTTCGACGGGTCCAGTAGACGAGTGCGCCGAGCAAGGCGGCGGCACCGGGAAGGAGCAAGAAGAGGCTGTAACGAAGGTGCCGCAACTGGTCTTGGTTGAGTGAAAGTTGAAACTTGCTGATGGGTCTGATGGGGACGCTGAGATCGACGTCACGGTCGGTGGCCCAGTCGATCGCGGACATGAAGAGCGTAAGGTTGCCGATGACGCCAAGGCGGGTGTTGGCAATCCAGTCGGCGCTGCCGAAGGCGATGACGCGTCCGCCGGGCACGGTGAACGTGAGGCCTCCACCCGGGGTCACGCGTTCGGAGGCGGTGACAACGGCGAGAACGTCGCCCTTCAGGTCGATATTGGGATCAAACGCGGCCGCGGCGCGATCGCGGTAATTACGCTCGCCCCACGAGGTTGCCGGATTGGGACACACAAGAGGCCTGACCTTGAGGTTGTTGTCCGGAGCGCTGCCAGGATCGGGGCGGATGGAGCGTGACACCCCGAAGCGCAGGGGGATTTGGTAGTTGGCCAGTTTTTGGGTGACGGGGTGGGTGGCGCCGGCTTCGGTGGGAACGAGGATGAGGTCGCCGTTGTCGTTCTGGTTGGAGGAACCGCTGTCGTAGATGACGACGTCGTCGGCGAGCAGGCCCCACTCAAAGAGCAGGTCGTCAAGGCCGTGCGGATACATGGGGGGGAGGAGGGCGAGCAGGCGGCCGGCGCGGGTGGAGAGATACTGGCGCAGCATGTCCTGCTCCTCGGGGGTGTAGCGGCCTTGGGGGCCGGCGATCACGAGGGCGGAGGCGTCGTCGGGGATCTTGTGTTTCGCGGAAAGATCAAGTGAATCGACGGCGAAGTTGCGCGAGATCAGTTCGCCTTTGAGCAAGGACAGGCCGCGATCCGGGCTGACATCGTCGAGCTGCATCTCGCCGTGACCTTGAAGGAAATAGATCTTTTTGCGGACGGGGCTGGAGACGTCGAGGATGGCGGCGGTGAAGACTTTCTCACCGAGGAAGGCCTTTTTCTCCTGGTCCTTGACGTCATAGAGGTCGTCGAGCTTCACGATGCGGCGTTTGTCGCCGCACATGACGAGGACGACGTTGGATTGGTCGATGCCGAGGGCCTCGGCATCGCGGCGGCGCTGGAAGACGTCGATGAACTCGATGGTGACGCGGCCCTTGTCGTTGTTCTCGGTGGCGTAGCCGTATTCGCGCAGGAGGGCGCTGACGTCGCGGTAGGCCTGGGTGACCTGTTCGTTATCGCTGTCCTCGGTGAGGGTCACGACGATGCGCACGGGAACGTCGAGCTTCTTGACGTAGGCGAGGGTCTCGGGAGAGAGCGAGTGGCGGTGGCTTTTCGTCAGGTCGAAGCGCCACGCGTAGTGGACCGCGAGGTAGTTGAGCCCGGCGAAAAGCGTGATGAACAGGATGGCCTGCGCGATCAGGTTGAGGGTGCGAACCCAGCGGACGGTGCGGAAACTGGCGGGGGCGCTCATGGTCAGCTGTGCAGGAGTTTCACTTCAACGCCGAGGATGCTGAAAATAAGCATGAGCACGGTGCCGCTCAGGTAGAAGAGCACCTGCCGGGTGTCCACGATACCCTGGCTGAAGTCGTCGAGGTGGCGGAACGTCCGCACGTATTCCAGCAGCGCGTGAACCGGCTTCATCGACTCGAGGTTCATCATTTCCAGGGTGGCGGCGTAGTTGAGGCCGATGATGAGGGTGAAGAGAATGGTGAACGCGAGGATGCCGGCGACGGCTTGGTTGCGGGAGAGGGAACTGGTGAACACGCCGACGGCGACGTAGAACAGGCCGGAGATGGCGACGAAGAGGTAGCCGCCCGCCATCGGCCCGAAATCGAGAAGGCGCGGGTCCTGCGCGAAGTGGTGCAGGATGTAGAAAAAACCGCCGGTGCAGGCCCAGAGAAAAAGATAGAGGAAGTAAGCCGCGAAATATTTGCCGAGGACAACTTCGGTGGTGGAGACGGGTGCGGTGAGCAGGGTTTCCAACGTGCCCAGGCGGCGTTCTTCGGAGATGCACTTCATGGTGAGCAGAGGGACCATGAACAGGACGGGAATCCAGAAGAGCTGGAAAAATACCGTGGCGGGCGATGTCTCCTGCGCGGCCTTGCTGTAGTTGTCGAGGACGCCGGAAAAGATGAAGCCCATCAGCGCAAGGAACAGGACGGCGGCCACGTAGGTGCTGGCGTTGACCAGCAGCATGCGGATCTCGTGGCTGAGGATGGTGAGGAAGTGTTTCATGGGGTGCGGGTCACTTCGAAGAAGTCTTCGGCGCGTCGACGGCGTCCCAGCCGCGTTTGGTGGCGGCGAGGAACACGTCTTCGAGCGTGGGATGCACCCGGGTCAGTGCACGCAGGCGGAGGCGGGGGTCGGCGGAGAGGGCGCGCAACAACGATTCGCCGAGGTCATCATCGCGGGAGGTCGTGAGGGTGAGCTTGCGGAAGCCGGCGGCATCCGGCGCGCCGGTATCGGCGATCGCGAGGGTCGGCTCAACCTTGGCGAGCACTTCGGGCAGCGCGGTGTCGAGGTCGCCGGAGATTTCCAACGCGTAGCTGGAGTGACCGAAGACCTCGCGACGGAGATCGGCGGGCGTGCCTTGGGCGACGACGCGGCCCTGATTGATGATGAGCACACGGTCGCAGGTCATCTCGATTTCGGGCAGAATGTGCGAGGAGATGATGACCGTCATGCGTCCGCGCAGGCTGGCGATGAGGTCGCGGACGATGAGGATTTGGTGAGGATCGAGGCCGATGGTGGGCTCGTCCATGATGATGACGGGCGGCTCGGCGAGGATGGCTTCGGCGATGCCCACGCGCTGACGGAAGCCCTTGGAGAGCTTGCCAATGATGCGATGGCGGACGCGTTTGAGGTCGCAGAGTTCGAGGACCTCGTCGAGGCGGACGGAAAGTTTGGCGCGGGCGAGGCCTTTGAGACGGCCGCGGTAATGGAGGTATTCGGAGACGCGCATGTCGTCCGGCAGCGGATTGTTCTCGGGCATGTAGCCGATGAATTTTTTCACCTCGTCGCCATGGGTGGCGACGGAGAGGCCGCAGACGTTGACCACGCCGGAGGTCGCGGGCAGGTAGCCCGTGAGGATGCGCATGGTGGTGCTCTTGCCGGCGCCGTTGGGCCCGAGAAAGCCGAGTATCTCGCCGCGAGCCACGGTGAAGCCCACCTTGTTGACGGCGGTGACGCCGGCGTAGGTTTTTACGAGGTCGCGGACTTCGATGGCAGAGGAATCGGCGGGCATTAGATTCAGGATGGAATAGACTCCGACACGGATAAACGCGAAAGGTTTATGCGTGGTTCAGCCGATAGGCGGCGGCGAGGCCGCGCAGGGTGAGGTCGGGCACGAATTGGACGTGGGGAGTCAGGCGGCTTTGGAGGAATGCGGCGTTGCCACCGGTCACGAAGAGGTGTGCGGCCGGTTCGCCGCGGGCCTTGAGGTCGGCGAGGACGGCGTCGAGCAGCGCCTGGATGAGTCCTGGGAAGCCGATGACAGTGCCGATGCGCATGGCCTCCATGGTAGATTTACCGATTACCGATTTGATCTCCAGCGAGTCGTCGAGCAGAGGGAGCTGGGCGGTGCGTTCGTGGAGGTAGCGGCGGGTGAGCTCGATGCCGGGGGCGATGATGCCGCCTTCGTAGCCGCCTTTGGTTGTGATGATGTCGAAGGTCACGGCGGTGCCGGAATCGATTACGACGGCGGGACTGCCGCCGAGGGCGTGGGCGGCGGCGGCGTTGGCGAGACGATCCTGGCCGATCTCGGCGGGCTGCGGATAGGTGATGGGCACGCCGAGTTTGTGCTGGTGGGTGAGTTGGAAAACGGGCCGCTTCGACACGGATTCGAGAACCTCGCGCAGCCGCCAATTGATCGCGGGGACGACGGAGCAAAACGCGATGCCGGCGATCTTGGGATGGGCTTCGAAAAGCGTGATCAGTCTGGAGGTGAGTCCTTCCTGAGGATCGTCGAGCAGCGGAGTGATGACGGTGCCATGAATGGCGGTGCCGGCGGGACCGACCACGCCGTAGTGCGTGTGGGTGTTGCCGATGTCGATGCAGAGGAGGTCCATGGAGGAGCTGAGAGTCTAGAGCTAAGAGCTGAGAGTCTAGAGCTAAGAGTGTGAAGTCATAAAAGGTGCTTGGACCTTTTTCGTTCGGGGCTCTCGGCTCTAGCCTCTTAGCTTTCAGCTTTCCGATACGGCTTTTTCTCCAGCGTCACCTCGCCGGCGTTGAAACGCTCGGTGCGGCCCTTCTCGGTGCGGATCATGAAGGAGCCCGTGTCGTCGATGCCCAGCGCGGTGCCGGCGATGCGCTCGGTGCCCGTGAGCACGGCGACCGGCTGGCCGCGCAGCACGTCGTAACGGTTCCAGAGATCCGCAAATGTTTTTTGATAACTGCCGTCCACGAAGCGGTCGTAGGCGAGGAGCACGCGGCCGATCAGTGCGGCGGTGAAGCGGTTGAGATCGAGGGGCTGGCGGGTGTGTTCGGCGAGGGAAACGGCCTTGTCGGCGAGGTCGTGCGGCCAGCCGCCGGCGGGGCTGTTCACGTTGAGGCCGAGGCCGAAGACGAGGTCGCGGATGTGGTCGGCGTCCATGCGCGCCTCGGTGAGCATGCCGCCGGCTTTGCGTCCGTCGAAGAGGAGGTCGTTGGGCCATTTGAGGCCAGGGGCGATGCGACAGAAGTTGGCGGTGAGTTCGCAGATGTTGGCGCCCATCCAGAGGGTGAACATCTGCATGCGCGCGGGTTCGAGGCGCGGGCGAAAGGCGAAGCTGATGTAGAGGTTGCCGTTGGACTCGCTGTGCCAGACGCGTCCGAAGCGTCCGCGTCCCTTGGTCTGGCGGCGTGAGAGGATGGCGAACGGCGTGGTGCGACCGGAGGCGAGCTGGCGGGCGGCTTCATCGTTGGTGCTGTCGATCTCGTCGAAAAGCTGGAGGGTGAAGTCGCCCTTGTGTCCGTGACGGTAGGCTTGGATGAGCGCGGCGTTGAGGCCGACAGGTTTGGAGGTGAGCCGGTAACCGCGCGCGCGGACGGCCTCGAAGGCAAAGCCCTGTTCGCGGAGTTTTTCCATGTATTGCCAGACGGCGACGCGGCTCATGCCGAGTTTTTTGGCGAGGGCGGTGCCGGAGACGTGGCCGGGCTCGGCGGCGAGGAGTTCCTCGAGGATGACAGCTTCGGGCGAGGCGGCGGGGGATTTCATGCGCGCCAATCGAGGCCGATATCAACCCACACGCTTTGGTGGACGAGCGCGCCGGTGGAGACGAAATCGAGTCCGAGCCCGGCGAAGCGTGGCAGGGTTTTCAGCGTGATGCCGCCGCTCGCCTCGGTGAAGGCGCGTCCGGCGATGAGGGTGACGGCGCGCTTGATTTGCGAGGGAGTGAAGTTGTCCAAAAGAATGACGTCGGCGCCGGCGGCGAGGACGGGCGGGATCTGGTCCATGCGGTCCACCTCGACTTCGACGGGGAGATCGGGCGCGGCTTTTTTTGCGCGGGTGACGGCGGCGGCGAGATTGGAGAGTTGAGAGTTGAGAGCTGAGAGTTGAGAGCCGGAGACCGGAGAGCGGAGGGCTGCACCGGAGGCGCGCGATTTCGGGAGTTGGGAGTTGGATGTTGGATGTTGAGCGTTGGACGTTCCATCGAAGCCCAGCAGGGCGAGATGGTTGTCCTTGAGCATCACGCGGTCGAAGAGACCGAGGCGGTGGTTCCAGCCGCCTCCGCAGGCGACGGCGTATTTTTCGAGCATGCGCCAGCCGGGGGTGGTTTTGCGGGTGTCGAGGAGCCGGGTGCGGCCCTCGCCAAGGGCGTAGGCGTAGCTGCGGGTTTGCGTGGCGATGCCGGAGAGGCGCTGAACGAAATTCAAGATGACGCGCTCGGCGGCGAGGAGGGTGCGCGGGTCTCCGTTGAGGGTGGCGATGACGTCACCTTTTTTAAGGGCGCGTCCGTCTTTGACGCGGAGCTGGGCGGTGGTGTTGCCGCCGTAAACGGAAAGGATGAGCGGGATGAGCGGCAGGCCGCAGGCGGTGAGCGATTCGCGGGCGACGAGATCGGCGGAACCTTGGCGCGGCGCGGTCGCGAGGCTGGCGGTGGAACGGTCGCCGGTGGCGCGGGGTTTTTCGCGCAGGCCGAGTCCGGCGAGATCTTCGTCGCGGGCCATCTCGACGAAGCGCCGGAGGTGGGCGACATCAAGGTCGTCCCACGAGAGGCGTTTGAGGAGAGTGTCGGCGACGGGCGGCATGGTGCTGGGCGAACGCTCGCCTGCCGGTGGCGAACGTTCAATGTTCAAGTGAAGAGGAAGGCGCAAAGGGTCACCGGATCGTTACAATCGCGAGGTCGCCTTTGGCTGCGCAGAGCGGGCATCGTGGGGGATATGGTCGAGCGCGAGTCTAACATGATGACAAGCGTATCCCCGGTCTGGCTTGAGACGCCGGGCCCGGAGCCGGAGGTCGTGGAGGCTTTGGCCACGCCGCTGGTTTCGCTGGTCTATTTTCACGAGGCGCTGATGGCTGACGTGACCTTGGAACAGGCGCATCATGCGCTGGGAGAGTGGCGGGTGGCGTTCATGCCGGTGGTGGATGCCGGGCGGAGGCCGGTGGGGCTGTGCTCGCGCGAGCAGATCGGGCACCTGCTCGGCTCGCGGTTCGGCTTTTCCTTGTTCAGCGGCGCGCGGGTGGCAGAAACGCTGGTGCCGAAGCCGTTGATCGTGTCTCAGTCGCTCGGAGTGCGGGAGGTGATCGAGCGCGCGCTGTCACGGCGTGGTGCGGCGTTTGGCGAAGATGTGATTTTGACCGATGAGCGGGGGGAGCTGGTGGGACTTATCCGGGTGGAGGTGCTGGCTCAGGTCCAGTCCAGGATCGTGGCAGAGCAGATGGCGGCGCTGCGGCTCCAGCACGAGAGTCAGCGCCGCCAGACACTTGACCTGTTCCAGGTCAACCATGCGCTGCGGCAGTCTCAGGGACTGTATCTGGCCTTGTTCGAGAATCATGCGCTGGGTGTGGCCCTGCTGGACCTGCACGGGACGATCCAGGCGCACAACCGGCGGTTTGCCGCGCTGCTGCGGATCGACAATGCGAGCGGGCTGGTGTTGCTGTCGTTGACCGGCTGGATCGTGGAAAAGGACCGGGCGGGATTCATCCGGCTGCTGCACGCGTGCGAGTGCGGAGACACGTTCGCGCCGATCCAGGAATTCACCGCGCACGTGCCGGGGTTGGGGGCGAGATTGTTCAGGTGTTCGGCGGGCTGGGTGCGCGAGACCGGGCAGGTGTGCGTGTGCCTGGATGACATCTCGGAGCAGCGGGTGGTGGAGCGGCAGATGGCGTTGCGCGACAAGCAGACCTTGCTGGAATCGCTGGTGGGTGGAATCGCCCACGAGTTGAACAACAAGCTCACCCCGGTCCAGGGTTTCGCCGAATTGCTGGAGCAAAACGCCGCCGGGCACATGCAGGCCTATCCCCGGTTGATCTCACAGTCGGTGATGGAGGCGGCGCGCATCGTGCGGCAGCTGCGGGAGCTGGCCGCCCCTTCGACGGTGGAGTCGCGCATGGTGGACTTGCGCAAGGTGGTGGAGGAATCTCTGGTGATGATGCGTTTCCAGTCGCGGGATGCGCGTTACCGCCTGCAGACGGAAATGCCGCCGGCTCCGGCCTGGGTAATGGCGGACGCGGGCCAGTTGAAGCAGGTCATGATGAATCTGATCCTCAACGCGGTCGATGCGATGAAGGGGGTGGCAGGGGATCCGGTGCTGACGGTGGAGTTGCTCACTGACGGGCAGGCTCATCGCCTGCGGGTGGGCGACACGGGGGTGGGCATCCCGCCGGAAAACCTCCGGCGCATTTTCGATCCGTTTTTCACCACCAAGGGGCCGGATCAAGGAACGGGGCTGGGACTGAGCATTTGTTTCAGCATCGTGCGGCAGCACGGGGGGGAGATTTCGGTGGAGAGCGAGTTAGGCGAGGGAACGGTTTTCACCGTCTCTCTGCCGGTGAGCGCGGCGGTTGAACCGGCGGTGCTCGTAGCGGAGCCGCTGGATCCGTCGGGGGCGCGGGCGGCGTGGCGCAAGGCGGCCCTCGCGGCCCGCGTGCTGGTGGTGGACGACGAGGCGGTGTTGAGGCATCTGCTGCAGGAGCAGTTGCGGGGCATCTTTGGCTGTCGTGTCGAGCTGGCGGCCAATGGCGCCGAGGCCTTGGAGCTGGCCGGGCAGACCCGGTTCGATCTCATCGTGGCGGATCTGCTCATGCCGGTGATGGGGGGCCGGGAGTTTTACCTGAAGCTGCAGGAGAAGTCGCCAGAGTCTGCCCGGCGGGTGGTGTTCGTCACGGGTTACGCCGGCGGGAATGAGGTCGATGCAGAGATGACGCAGTGGGGGCGGCCGGTCATTCTCAAGCCTTTCGCCAAATCCCGGCTCGAGGAGGTGTGCCGTCCTTATCTTGATCTGACAGGCGAAGAGAGTGGGGGCCGGGTCAATGGGGCCGCGGGCCGGGATCATTCAACGCGCAAGTGAATCTGGAGTTTTCAGGGCGTCCGGTCATCCTGCGTTTCATGAACGTGGAAGAATTCAGGGCGGCGGCGAGTTGTCCGGTTGGGAGCCTGCCGTTGCAGGCGCTCTGGCAGGACGCGCACGGTGACTGGGAGCGTGCGCATGCGCTTTGCCAGGAGGCGAAGAGCCGCGATGGCGACTGGGTTCACGCCTACTTGCACCGCAAGGAAGGCGACGAGGGCAACGCGGGCTATTGGTATTCCCGGGCCGGGCGACCGATGCCGACGGGCGGGCTTGAAGACGAGTGGTCGGCGATAGTGACCGCGCTTTTGAAGTGATGGAGTCAGTAGCCGGCGGGAGCGGCCGGGACGCCGTCGAGGCGGGGCTTGGGCAGGGAGCCGGCGAAGCCGTGTTTGATGGCTTCGTTGAGCATGACCTTGGTGGCGGTTGCGCCGATGCGCGTCACGCCGAGTGCGCGCACGGCGAGGAGGTCGTCGAGGGTTCGGACGCCGCCGGCGGCCTTGATCTGGATGTGGGCGGCGGTGTGCTGGCGCATGAGCTTGAGGTGCTCCATGGTGGCGCCCTTGTAGTTGTATTGTCCGTCGGCCTGCTTGACGAAGCCGTAGCCGGTGGAGGTCTTGACGAAGGCGACGTTTACCTCGGAGCAGATTTCGCAGAGTTTGATGATCTCGGCGGTGGTGAGGTAGTCGTTTTCGAAGATGACCTTGAGAATGGAGCCGGCCGCGACGACGGCTTGGTTGATGAGATCGATCTCGCGTTTCACGTAGTCCCACTCGCCGCTCTTCACCTTGCCGTTGTTGACGACCATATCGATCTCCCTGGCGCCGGCGAGGGCGGCGGACTCGGCTTCGATGATCTTGATGCCGGTGGTGCTGTTGCCGTGCGGGAAGCCGATGACGGCGCAGGCCATGACGTCGGTGCCGGCGAAGATGTCGAGCGCCTGGCGGATGCTGTAGGGCTTCACGCAGGCGGTCGCGACGTTGTAGTCACGCGAGAGTTCGCAGCCGGTCTTGATCTCGGCATCCGACATGGTCGGGTGGAGCAGCGAGTGGTCGATCATCTTGGCGAGTTGCGTGAGGGTGGGTTGGGTCATGGGAGAATGAGTTGAGGGTGGAAAGCATAGCAGGCGGAGGGCGCGGGGGCCATGCCTGCGCGGGCAAAGGCATATCGTTTTAGGCGATTGCCAATGGAGCAGGAAAAGACAGGATCAATGAGGGAAGCCCATCGCCCGCCATGCTCAAAAAACAACGTTACCACCGGGTGCATGCCCGGCATCGCCGGGCCGGAGTTCAACCGGTGTTCGCCGATTTTCACCGGCTGGTCATGAACGAAGATCACGAGTATCCGCGCCACCGGCATACGGGTTACGAGGCGATCTTGGTGGAGCGCGGTCCCTATCTTTGCGAGCTGAACGGAGTGGAGCTGAAGCTGGGCGCGGGTGAGGTGTTGATCGTAAAGCCGGGCGACTGGCATGCGGATCATCTGCGGGCGGGGCAGCGGCATTTCGTGCTGCATTTCACGCTTGAGGCGGCGGAGGGGGCGCGGGTGCCGCAGTTGTTCATGGCGGGGGTGAAGGCGGGGCAGCAGGTGTCGCGCGGGGTTTTTGCGCGGGATGCGCGGTTGCTGCGCGAAATCCAGGCGGAGGCCGAGGCGGGCGAGGGCCATGCGGCGGCGGTGCAGGACGGGTTGCTGGCGGCGCTCTTTTGGCGATGGGCGAGGGGATTGTCGGAGGGCGGGCTGAGCCGGGAATGGCGGGCGCTGCCGGCGGCGGAGGCGCGAAGGGAGGAGATCGCGGAGTTGCTGGCGCGACAGGTGGCGGGCAATCCCACGGTGGCGGAATTGGCGCGGGCGCTGGCGGTGAGTCCGCGGCAGTTTACCGAGCAGTGCCGGGCTTTGCTGGGGGCGCCGCCGGCGAGGCTGCTGCTGGAACTGAAGTTGAGCGAAGCGGCGGCGATGCTGCGACATCAGGGGCGCAGGGTGAGCGAGGTGAGCGAGGCGCTGGGCTTCGCCAACCCGTTTCATTTTTCACGGGTCTGCCGGCGGGCGTGGGGACGGCCGCCGAGCGCGCTGCGCGATGAGGAACGTCCGATGCGATAATTGGAGCGCGTGCGAGACGAAGGGAAAACCGGAGAAGTTACTGCGGTAGAGGCGCTGGCGATGCTGGGGTAGGCGGGCGAGGGCGAGGGGTGAGATATAACACAGTCTCACCTTTCTCGATGACTTGATCGGTCTGGGTGATGGCGAGGTTTTTTAGGCCGACGGACCAAACCACGCCGAGGTCGCGGGAGTAACGGATGGGGGCGCCGTCCAAGTAGTCACGAGGCACGGCGGGCAGGTAGGCGGGAACGAGGGCGTCGAGGGTGGCGGGAAACTCGCCGTGTTCGCGTTTGTAGAGGGTGAGTCCGAGGAAGGCTTCGGTGGCGGAAATCTGGGATTGTTCACGCAGGCGGGCTTTCAAGATCGCTGAGGTAGCAGGGGTAATGATTGAGAGGAAGATGCGCCCCAGGATGTTGTCAGGATTATAAAAGAATTTTCTCCGAATGTTTTTCTGGGTGAAATTGTTGAGTTCATCGCTTGATTGCAAAACCGCCAGTGGTTGATCGACCAGACCAGATGAGACTCGCAGATAGTTGGTGTAAACGCGCTGGGTGAGGTTGGGCTTCAAAAGCAGAGGAACGGAGCTAAGTTTATTTAATAACCGAAATTTTCCGTCGGTTAAGTCGCCTAGCTTTTGGCCTTTGAGCAAAGGCAGTGTGTTGTCGAAGAATCTTAATTCGCTTTTAAACGCCAGAGATACGGCATCTGCATTGGCACGGCTCTCCGAGACCTCTCGTAGTGTCGTGTGTAATGTTTCGCCGGAGGGATTATTGTATGCGACCACGTCCTGTATGGTCACGAGGCTAGAGCGTTTGATGACAGAACCTGTCAGATAATGGATGATGGTGCCGCGACTTTCTTCGACGCGATTGCCCGCGGATAAAACAACCAAGGCTGTGCGCAAGGCTTCATCAGGATCGTTGAGGCGGGCTTGGTTCCTTGCGCGGATTTGGGTGATATTACAGAGCTTTTTGATAGGTCCAAGTTCGGGCAAAAGATCTTCGGGTGCACTCACCCACGGGGTTTGTCCTTGGGGGATTTGTTGTGCTTGGTAGAGCAGTGGCCAAGCGGGCTCAATATCGCGGAGGCAAGTTTGGGCGATGGCGTCATTCCATGAATTCCCCCCTTCGATCATTGATTGAAGGGTATCTTGCTCGTTGTCCGTCCAGTTATGCTCGGGAACGAGTTGGGCGGCCTTGGTGAGGACGGCGTAAGCGTTTTGATCTGCAGGCAACTGGAGCGGGGCGAAAACCAGATCGCTTACATCAGGCGGCGGTTCGTCGCGGGACCACCAGACGAGGCCCGCGATACCGACGGCCAGCACGATCAAAGCGTTTCTCCACGAGAAGAAACGGCGGCGGCGCTTGATCGTCGTTGGCAGTGAATCGGTCGGTAGCGGAGGGGGTAATTCTTGGGACATGAAGAAGGACGCAAGGCGCCTACGTCCGCACCTGGCCGGTGCCGGTAACGAGGTATTTGTAGGAGCAGAGCTCGTTCAAACCCATCGGGCCGCGGGCGTGGAGGCGGTCGGTGCTGATGCCGATCTCGGCGCCGAAACCAAACTCGAAGCCGTCGTTGAAACGGGTGCTGGCGTTCCATGTCACCACCGCGCTGTCGATGGCTTGTTGGAAACGCTGGGCGGCCGCTTCGTCGGACGTGATGATCGCTTCGGTGTGGCCGGAGCTGTCGCGGTTGATGGTGGCGATGGCCGTTTCCAGATCGGGCACGATGCGGACGGCGAGTATGAGGTCCAAGAACTCGGCGGTGAAGTCCGCCGCGGTTGCGGCGGACAGTTGAGAGTTGAGGGTTGAGAGTTGAGAGTCGGACCCGGACCCGGAAGCGGAGAGGATGGCGAGGGAGGCTGCGTCGCAGCGGAGTTGGACGCCTTTCGCGGTGAGGGCGGCGGCGAGTTTGGGGAGGATCGTGGCGGCGACGTCGGCGTGGACGAGGAGTTGCTCGGCGGTGTTGCACACGCCGGGGCGCTGGGTCTTGGCGTTGAGTAAAATGGTCTCGGCCATGGCGGCGTCGGCGGCCTTGTCCACGTAGATGAAGCACACGCCGGTGTAGTGCTTGATGACGGGGATGGTGGAGTTTTGCGCGACAAAGCGGATGAGGCTTTCGCCGCCGCGGGGAATGATGCAGTGGACGAGGGTGTCGAGCTTGAGGAGGGTGTTGAGCGCGGCGCGGTCGGTCGTGGGGATGAGCTGGACGGAGTCGGCGGGCAGGCCGGTCGAGGCGAGCGCCTGAGTGATGAGCGCGGCGAAGGCGGTGTTGGTGTTAAAGATTTCCTTGCCGCCGCGGAGGATGGAGGCGTTGCCGCTTTTCAGGCAGAGGATGGCGCAGTCGATGGTGACGTTGGGGCGCGCTTCGTAGATGATGCCGATGACGCCGATGGGGACGCGGCGTTTGTCGATGCGGAGGCCGTTGGGGCGCGTCCACGATTCGAGGGTGGCACCGACGGGGTCGGGGAGGGCGGCGACTTGGCGGACGGACTCGGCGAGGTGGGCGAGCTTGGCGGGAGTGAGGGTAAGGCGCTCGATCTCGTGTTTGGCGAGGCCGTTGGCTTCGGCGGCGGCGAGGTCTTTGGCGTTGGCGGCGAGGAGTTCGGCGGACGAGGCGGGCAACAACTCGGCAAGGCGGAGGAGCGCAGCGTTTTTTGCAGCGGTCGGGGTTGTGGCGAGCACGAGCGACGCGGCGCGGGCGCGTTTGGCGATCGAAGTGACGAGTTGGACGAGATCGGCGGACATTTCAGAAAACGACCAATGACGAATGACCAATGGCCAATGGCAAGCCTTGGGGGTGTTTTATCCCGCGCGGCATGCGGGCGGAGATCAGCGCCGCGTGGCGAGGGTGTGCGCGGTGTCGCGGAGGGCGGGCCAGTGGGAATCCGGGATGGAGGGGCCGAGGTGGCGCACGCATTCGGAGCCGAGCAG
>FJVV01000123.1_pt1 | contig 29667 bp, 30 predicted proteins | sample 1011911 | NCBI WGS metagenome assembly FJVV01 (sample SAMEA3912450, study PRJEB9761) | metagenome | biome: forest; material: soil | place: USA | collected 2011-06-22 | depth 0.1 m
CTCCAAGACCTCACCATCCCCGANGGCATGGGCGTGATCGTCCGCACCGCCGGCGAAGGCAAAAAGACCCGCTACTTCGTGCGCGATCTCCACATCATGCTCAAGAAGTGGGAGGAGATTCAGCACAAGATGCAGACCGAGCGCGCCCCCGCCTGCCTCTACCAGGAGCCTAACCTCGTCGAACGCACCGTCCGCGATTTCCTCACCGAGGAAGTCGACCGCGTCCTCATCGACAACGAAGAGGACCACAAGCGCACCCAGGACCTCGTCGCCCAGATCAGCAAGCGTTCCCGCAACAAGATCGCCCTCTACAAGGACAACATTCCGATCTTCGAACGCTTCAACATCGAGCGCCAGATCGAGCAGACCGGCCAGCGCAAGGTTCCCCTCCCCTCCGGCGGCGAGATCATCATTGACGAGACCGAGGCCCTCATCGCCATCGACGTCAACACCGGCTCCCACAAGAACCGCGGCGGCGAGGAAAAAAACGTCATCTACGCCGTCAACCTGGAAGCCGCCGTCGAGGCCGCCCGCCAGATCCGCCTCCGCAACCTCGGCGGCCTCATCATCATCGACTTCATCGACATGAAGGAGCGCCGCCACCGCAACGGCGTTTACGACAAGCTCGTCGAGGCGATGGCCGAGGATAAGGCCAAGAACCACATCCTGCCCATCAGCCAGCTCGGCATCCTCCAGATGACGCGCCAGCGCCAGCAGGAGTCGCTCTCGTCCAACCTCTACACCGACTGCCCTTATTGCCGCGGACGCGGTATCGTAAAGTCGGCGACGACCATGTCGGTCGAGTTGCAGCGCCGCCTCAGCGCCATCGTCCGCCGCCTCACCGGCCGCAACGACGGCAAGGAATACAACCTCCGCGTGCTGGTTCACCCCAGCATTTTGGAACGTCTCCGGAGCGAAGATGCGAACCTGCTTGTGCGCATGGAAAAGCTGTTCGGCGTGAAGCTGGCCTTTCGCGCCGACCCGGCCTACCACGTCGAAAACTACAAGATCATCAACGCCCTCACCGGCGAAGAATACCGGTAAGCAAAGTCGTTATCGTTCTCCTTCCGTAACGCCGGCCCTCAACAGGGCCGGCGTTTTTCTTGCCCGACTCGCGACAGTCGGGAACCGATCCGCCGGGTTCGCCACTATTCGGCGTCATGCCCATCACCGAACCGACATCCCGTGTTGCCGACCACGCCATTTTAAAGTCTGATGATCGGCGCATGAACGCCCATGCCGCCAGCCAGTCCGAGTCCGATCTGACCGTGCGTGTCGGTTGCCGCTTGATTTACGAAACGACGACGATGGTCCCCATCCTGCTCAATCTCAAACCCACGATGGACGAGGGCAGAACACTTCAGTCCGAGATGCTGCTTTTCGGCAAGGATCTCATCGCAAAGGAATTTACCGACACCCACGGCAACACCCACTTCCGCCTCGTGCTTCCCGCCGGTCGCACCGAGATCGTCCACGACGCCCTCGTCACCGTGCCGCCGCACCCGGACAATTTTGCGCTCACCGGCGGCTCGCCCGTCGATCCTCACGAACTGCCCGCCGAGGTTCTCCGCTACACCCTTCCCAGCCGGTATTGCGACTCCGACAAACTGACCGATTTCGCCTGGAAAAACTTCGGCCACATCCCCCACGGCCTGCCGCGCGCCCAAGCGATCAGCGACTGGCTCCATCAGCACATAGAGTATCGCTTCGGCTCCGGCCGCCCCGATCTCTCCGCCTGGGATGTGATCCAGCGCGGCTACGGCGTATGCCGCGATTTCGCGCACACTTTCATCGCGCTCTGCCGCACCTTCAATCTTCCCGCCCGCTACGTCACCGGACATCTGCCTGACATCGGCTATTTCGATCCCGGTTCGCCCATGGATTTCCACGCCTACGCCGAAGTCTACATCGACGGCCACTGGTTCACCTTCGACCCACGCTACAACGTCCCCCGCATCGGACGAGTGACCGTCGCGCGAGGTCTGGATGCGGTCAACGGCGCCTTCGCCACCATCTACGGCGCCGGCACGCTCAGTTATTTCGAAGTCTGGGCCTACCAAGTCGCCGCCGGCACCGTGGCCGTCGGAGACCCTATCGATCTCTCCAAGCGCCTCGACGGCACGCCGGAAATCCGCCGCTGAACGTCTTGGCCCTCCCTTCGTCTTCAGGCGATACTTGCATACTTTTCGTCTAAAATGAAAGAACCCAACCCGCCAGCGATCCTCCAAAATCACTACGTGCTCGCCGTGCATGACGCACGTCGGTCGGCAGATTTTTACGTCCAGATGCTAGGGTTTCGTGTCGTCAAAGAGCCGCCTGGCTGGGTCTTTGTCGCGAAGGATGGTTGCATGATCATGCTGGGAGAGTGCCCGGACGACATGCCCGCAGGCGCGCTGGGCTGTCACAGCTATTTTGCCTATCTCTGCGTCGAAGATGCCGACCTCTACTTCCAACACCTCAAGGCAAAGGGAGCTGATTTCCTCTCTGAGATTTCCGACAAGCCCTGGCACATGCGCGAGTTTGGCCTACGCACTCCCGACGGCCATCGGATCATGATCGGCCATTCTCTCGATGCCTGCCCTCACCCCTGACGACGGACGGCGATTGACGTCGTCCGGTCTTTTCCAAGCGATCTCCACAACACGTCTGGCACCTGCGCAAACGCTCCGTTGCCGGCTGATCCCGGTTCCGATCCCAGCCGGAATCATCGGGAGTCAAAACAAGGTCTATTGAACGCCTTTCGAGACCGGGCCGTGCGGGGCGAAGGCGGGGGCCTTTGGCGTCGTGGGATCAGAGGTGTCACAGAGTCCACCTCAGAAAGACATCCCGTGTGAATGCACGGGGATTGCGACACACGTCGCTATGGAGACAAAGGCGCGGGCCGCCCGAAGAGCTCCCTGTATTTCGCGGCGGCAAGCGGGTATTGATCGGCGCTCAGCTTGCCGGGATAAGAGGAGTCGGATTGCCAGTAGCTCTCGTAAACAATGTGGTTCGATACGAACCAATCGTGCATGCGCTGGATGAAACCGGGGTTGTCGCCGGAATCGTTGCCGCCGGCTCCCCACTCCGGATAGGACATCGGTTTGTGATGCGCTTTCGCAAAGTCGCGATGCCAGACGAGGCCGTAGGGTCCGTTGAGGGTGAGCTTGTCCCAGCGCTCCGCAGACTGCTTGTAGGGCGTCCACTTTGTCTGGTCGTAAACGTCGATGCCGATGATGTCCACATAGTCGTCTCCGGGATAGGCCTCCTCGGCTTTCATGGGGAAGTAGCCGGCGCCGGAGGGGCACCAATCGAAACGGAAGCGGGGCGAGACGGAGCGGAATGTCTTTACGAACTGCCGCCATGCGCCGATGAACTCCTTTTCATGGCCCTTGGCGGCCCATGGCATCCAGTCGCCATTGAACTCCCACGCAGTGCGGATGTAGAGGACGGGCTCCGAAGGGCGCCAGGTGGCGAGCGCCCGCGCGGCTTTTTCATAGTGATCATTGTAGAGGCCTTTTGCGGCCTCGGAGAGGCTGGAGCCTGTCGGGATGAGGGGGATGGACCAAAGGACGCGGCGATCCAGCCTGGAGAAAAGGCCCATGGCCCAGGGGACCGAGCCGTCGTAATCCGCCCAGCTTGCCTGGCCGGTATAACCAAGAATTGCGCCGGCGGGTTTGCCAATCCAGCGCTCGTAATCGGCGAACTCCTTGAGATCGGCGCCCGTATAAACGCCCCAGACGGTCGGAGCGACCGGCACGTCGCCGGCGCGCGCGCAGGCCGGAGCAAGAAAGAGAATCGCGAGAAGAGATGAGTGTAAACGAGGGAACATAGAATGCGGGACAGTAATCTTATTTTCCTAACGGGCTTCCCCAAACGACCGTTACAGGCGGGGAAACGGGAGGAGTATGGCAGCCGGTAAAAGCCCACTACATATACCATGCAGTAGCTTTTTCAGGCATGGCGGGGCATTATTATTCAGCGGAAAGCCGGAATAAGCTTTGCCAGCAGTGGATTCAATTCGGCTGCCCACATTTCATATCCCGTTATCGTCGGATGCAGACGGTCCGCATCCAAGCCCTTCCAATTGTCGCCCACGGGAGTGAATTTCTCGGCAAGATCCAGATAAAACACGGAGGTATTGTCCGCAAAAGTCCTGATGATCTTGTTTGCGGCCTCCATGGTTTCCTTCGCCCGGCCATTGGGAAGGATACTCACAAAAACAATCTTCACTCCTCCAATCAGCGTCCGCGTCGTATCAGCCACCGCCTTCACACCCGCAGCGACGTCCTCCGGCTTGTCCTTGAAATTATTGGTTCCGATAAGAATGACGGCGACCTTCGGATTGAGTCCTTTGATATCTAGATTCTTAAGTCTCCACAGTGTATTTTGAGTCGTATCCCAACTCTGCCCAAAATCCACCGCCCTTGCCTCATAAAACTTCTTCCACACCTCTCTCCCGGCTCCCCAGCGCCAGTTCATCGTGATCGAATCCCCGATGAAAATCACATCGCAGGGCTTTCCTTTCTTGGTCGCCAGATAATCTTCCCAACTCACCTGAAAAAACGTCTTGGACAGATAGTTGCCACCATCGGGGATCGTGGTTTTTGGCCCGGTCGGCGCCGCATGGGCCGGCGTGGACATTATCATGGCGCCCCATAATGCGACCCCCGCGATTAGTTTAACGAAATCCGCCATATAAAATCACGGCCTAGGGGGCAAACCGGGCGAAAGCATTGGAAAAGTTTTCCACCCGCAAACCCTCAACCTGTTCCACCTGCAAGGCATCTTTAAAGTATTCCGGCAGCTCACCTTTTGTGGATACACTGCAATTTCGCAGCGTTACGTTTTTCGCTTTTTGCAGTAAAAACCCATAGGTCGGATGCTTGATCACCCCGGAGCCATAGCCGTCCATTTCCCCCGGACAGGGGCGCAGGTCGAGTTGACCGCCAGGCCATTTCGACCATTTGGCCAGTTCTATATGCACATTCTCAAATTCGATCCCATTGATGTGATCGGTTCCATAGCCATGAACCAGCACGCCGTTTTCGCTGCGCGCCCGGATATTCTGGAAGCGCACATTTCGTGTCTGGCCCACCTGATCCTTCTCCGTCCACGGAAGCACTTTTACATAGATCGGTTCGCCCCGTCCCCACCAACGGTCATGAAACAACCGTGTTTCGATAAACATGTTGGAGAAAAGAATGTTCTCAATATCGGCCTCATAACTATGATTGATCGATAGTCCCCTGTGGCTGGAGGAGATTATGCAGGAATCGAAGATTACATTACGGACCGGCGCGGCGATCTCACAGCCAATGCAAATGGCCGAGGATGTGCTTTTCAAGGTGCAGCCGCGCACGACAATATTTTCGCTGTGCCCATACCGCTCGAACCGCCGCATGGTTTTCAACACGATCGCATCGTCGCCGGCCTCGATATGGGAATCGCTGATATGGACATTCCGGCATCGGTCGATGTCGATCCCGTCGCTGTTGGGCAGCTTCAGATCGTTATACATGCGAATGCCACGAATCAAAACATCCTCGCAGCCCACAAGCCAGAGAGTCCAGTTGGCCCCGTCACGTATCGTGATGCCGGTGATGGTCACGCGTTTGCAGCCGCCGATGTAAAAGGTGATGGGCCGTTTCTCAGGCATCACGTAAATATGCGGAAGCCGCTCGGCTATGTAGGCTCGCCCATTGCCATCGATCGTGCCCAGCCCGGTGATCGCGATATCCTCGATGTCTTCCGCGCAGATAAACGAGCTTTCGATGCCATGCCGATAACCCGCCGGAGGATGGATGTCATCGATATTTCCGCTGCACAACAAGGTGGCGCCAAGCTCCAGATGCAGTTCCACCCGCGCGCGCAAATGGACTTTTCCCGAGAGATAGGTGCCCGGCGGGACGACAACGGTTCCTCCGCCACCGGCGGCACATTGATCAATGGCCGCCTGAATTGACACGGCATTGTTATGCTTCGCATCCGGAACGGCCCCAAAATCGGTGATAAGATATTTAGATTTCACTGTATAGATTCTCAATTGTTTTGTCCGGTGGCCTGATAGACCCGGACGTAGTCGCATTCCATTTTCCACGGCATCGAGGCCTCATCGACTTCCCACGGTTTGACCGGCTTCTTAAGAAGGTTGGTCGTTTCCTCGGCATACCATTTGCCACCGACCGCAAGGTTAATGAGCAGATACATGGGCACCTTCATGGAATCCGGGGTATTGCTGCGGGCAAATACCTTGCCGTCAAAAAACAGGACGATCTCGGCTTCACTCCACTCGACCGCCCAAGTGTGAAACTCCTTGGAAATATCAAGCTTCACATCGTTGAAGCCAAAATGGAAACCCACCTTCTCGCCTTTGCGCTGAAGGACCGCGCTGTCGTATTTCGTTTTCCAAGATCCGAAGTATTCGAATATGTCGATTTCGGGCGGCCAGGGATGAGCTTTTGCGCCTTCCCCTTGTAACGGATCATTGGGGAGCATCCAAAAAGCCGACCAAGCCCCGCGATTGGGAGGCAGCTTAAATCTGCCCTCCACATAACCGTATTTGAAAGTGAAAGCCTTGTCCGAGATCAGCAGTCCAGAGGCGAAACAGCGCTGGTCGCTCATCCAGAAGTTGTGCCACCACGCCTCAGACACTTTAGTGGCGGAAATGGTGAGGATACCCGGCTTCTCAAACGAGAACGGATTGATTCTTTCCTCCGGCTTTAGCTCTCCCCGTCCGGCATAGTCTTTGTCCATGTAATACTGGGCCTCCAGATTGCCCTTCAACGTGCGTTCGCTGGAGCCTTGCCAGAAGGTCGTTTGCCATTTGCCGCGATCAATGTAGGGCTTGCCGTCCTTATCGCGGGTGGGATCAAACTCATCATGGAACTTGAGGACCATCTTCTGTCCCAGCGGCGAAGTGATCGCCTGGGGAACCAGGGCTGCCTCGGCTGCAAATACAGGTGTCAGTAAAAATAAAAACGAGGCGAGGGAGACGAGAGGGCTCTGGATTTTCATTACAACAATGGGAAAAAGGAAATAGCCCGCCCCGCCCCACATCCACTTACGTAGATATATGCGGGGCTTGGTCGGCGGAGCTGGAGTTTTGTCCAGACGCGTTGTCGGTTTAACCGCGACGCTGTTGCACCCGCCTGCGCAAGATCACTCCGGCAAAGGCGATCACCCCAAGGATTGCCGCATAGGTAGAGGGCTCGGGGACGGCGGCAACAACGGATGTTAGGGTGCCCAGAGACTCGCTGAAGGTCAGGTCATAGCCGCCGGAGGCAAGCTTCCAGTTGCCCGAGCCGATATCAAGGAAGGTGCCGCTGATGCTGGTGCCTATTGCGGTGACGCCGGCGAAGTCGCCGGTGGAACCCGTATCGACCAAGACTGTATACGAGGGCAACAGACTGGCGGCGGTGACGGAGCCGAAGTCAAAGGCAAGTGACGCGCTGGTGAAAGTCGCCGCCGCCGCCTTGATCTGTCCGGCGACCGTCGTATTGACGCCGAGGGTCGTGGTCGCGGCCGTGCTAAACGTATAGGCGCCCTGAGCGGAAGTGTCCAAGGTGGCGCCGGCGGCCACGGTGATCGCTGAGCTTGCGTTGATCGCACCTGCGCCAGACAAGGCCAGCGTGCCGGCCGAGATCGTGGTGTTGCCAGTATAAGTGTTGGCCGCAGTGAGAGTCAGCGTGCCGGTGCCAGACTTGCTGAGGCTGCCACCGGAGCTGGTGAGCGCTGTCGCCCACGTAACGGACTGGCTGTTCGTGTCCGCCTTGTAAGCCTGGCTGGACGCCGTGCTAAAACGACCGGAGTAGTCAAAGGTGTTGGCGGCGCTGTATTGGAGCGTGCCGCCGCCAAAGGAAATCGTGCCGCTTTTGCCCAGCGGACCGCTGGTGCCGGCCGTCTCGGTGGCATTCACTTGGAGGACACCGCCATTGATGCTTGTCCCGCCGGTGTAGGTGTTCACGCCGGAGAGGGTGAGCGTCTTGGAGCCGGTCTTGGCCAAGCCAACCTTGGCGGTAGCGCCGTCCTTGATGATACCTCCGAAGATAAAGTCGAGGTTGCTGGTGGCCGCATCATTGTTGACGGTCAGCGTTGCAGTGCCGGTGCCAGCGGCACTGTTGGTGACGCTCTGGCTGGACGCGGTGCCGGCGGTGGCCAAGCCGCCAAGTGTTTGATTAAAAGTATTTAAATCCAGCGCAGCCGTGCCCGAGGCGACACCCAAGGTCAGCGTCGTGCCGGTGGGCAACGCGTTGGCAACGCCAATTTTAAGCGTGCCCACTTGGACATTGGTCGCACCGGTGTAGGTGCTCGCGCCGGTCAGGTTCACGACTGTTCCAGTGACGCTAGTGGCCGTGCTCACAGTAAAGGATCTGCCTGAGACAGTTTCGCTGATAGCGCCGATGCTGGAAACCCCGCTGACCGCACCGAATGCAACGCTTCCGTTTGCCCCGAGCGAAACCCCGGAGAATGTGACCCGGTCGTTGGGCGCGCTGGTGCCAATACCTCCGGTAAGCGTAAGAGAGTTTGCCGTGCTAAATGTGAGTGTTCCAAAAGCGAAGGTCTTGTTATTGGAAGTCGTGTTGCCGGTAATACGACCAAGGTTAAAGGTGGCGTTGCCCCCGTTGAGTTCCACGTTGTTTCCGTAATTAAGAGTTTGAGCCGCAGCCGTGCTATCGCCGTTGTCGCGGAAATTGATCGCCCCGTTGCTCGTGAACCGGATGGTGCTGCTCCCAAAAGGGTTGTTCGCGGCACCGTTCACGGTGGGAGACGCTGATGCTGCAGCCACGTTCCCCGGATTTACACCAATGGTCCCACCACCGAGATTGAGGACCGTCGTTCCGGTGACTCCCGAGTTGTTTCCGTTCAGAGAAAGAAACCCGCCGCTCCCCGTAATCGTAAGATTGCTGCCGGAAATCGCAGAATTGATGGTAGTGCTGGCGATTGCCCCAAACGCGATCGTCGGGGTCGTTCCTGCGAGGGCGATGGTTCCGCCCGTCAACGTGTAGCCCGTAAGATTAAACTGAAGCTTGTTGGCCGTCACCGTGCCGCTCACCGTCACCGTGCCGGCCGTGCCGGCAAAGGTGGCGGTATCCACGCCCGTCGTATCCGTCCATTGCTGCTCGGCGGAGGCGTTGCTCCAGTTGGTGGTTGTATTCGAATCCCACGTGCCAGCACCACCCGTGGTGCCGCCAAAAGTAAAATCACCACCATCCCAAATAAGAGCGGTTGCCCGCGCCGCCGGGACAAGGAGTGTGACCGACAGGGAAACCAAGGCGAGGAGACTGGCACCGCGCTTGCACGCAGGCTGCGCAAAGAGTGAATGGAGATTCATGGGATTGGGGATAGCACGCAAACGACGGGGTTAGCCAACGGGGTGGCGGGTAACACCTCGAAGTTTTCGTGATCGCCCTCTTGGGTAAAGCGCATTCCCCAAAGCAGATTTGAATACCGATTCAATGAATATCTCCAGAGAACCACGGCCTGATTTTTATTGCGGAGCATCCACCGCCTTCCGTTCATTGAATTCCGATGCAACTACCCCCGGGCAACGTCAGCATGAAGGATGTCGCGCGCGCCGCCGGCGTATCCCAGCCCACCGTCTCGCGCGTCCTGCGGAACCGCCCCAACGTCAAGCCCGAGGTGCGCCTGCGCGTCCAGCAAGCCGCCGCCCAACTCAACTACCGCCCCAATTCTCTCGTCTCCACGCTGATGGCCGACCTGCGCATCCGCCGTCGCTCCCGCGCTACCACCACCATCGCATTTATCACCTCATACCCCACCCGGCTGGGCTGGCAGACGGTCACGGATTTCATGGACTACTTCGACGGCGCCACCGAGCGCGCCTCCGCCCTCGGCTACACCCTTGAACATTTTTGGCTCAAAGAACGCGGCATGACCGGCCCCAGGCTCAGCTCGATTCTTTACAACCGCAGCATTCCCGCTGCCGTCATCGCCCCGCTCCCGATTTCCGCCGGGCGGCTCTCCCTGGATTGGCCCAAACTCACCTCGGTCGCCTTGGGCTACACGCTGCAGCGCCCCCAAATCAACCGCACGACCAATGACCAATACCAGACCATGGTGCTGGTCTTGCGAAAACTGAAGTGGCTCGGTTACCGCAGGATCGGCGTCATCATGGAGGCATTTTCTGATCGACGGGTGAGTCACCGCTGGATTGCCGGCTATTTGGCCTTTCGCATCGATTTCCCTCTCATCGCCCAACTCCCGCCCCTGCTGCCATCGGCACTGACGGAGGAGATCGTGGTTCCTTGGATCGAGGCCAACCGCCCCGACGTCATCGTGGGATCCGATATTCGCATCCTTTCCTGGCTGGGAAAAGCCGGCTATAAGATCCCTGAGGACATAGGCTTTGCCAACCTAAGCGTGGGCGCCCGTCTCTCTCCGATGGCCGGAGCCTGCCAAAACTCACGCACCGTCGGCGCGAGTGCCATTGACATGATTATAAGCCAGCTTCATCGCAACGAACAAGGCATCCCCGAACACCCCTTGCTGACGCTTATCCCGGCGACCTGGCAGGACGGCCCGACCGTGCGCGATACCCATTAGCACCTCAGTGCTTTTGAGCACGATTCCCTCCGTCTGTTACCTTGGTCTCATCCGGAGGAATTCCCTCTTCAAGCGGAACCATATGAACCCCGCTCTTTCGCCCCGCCCCCACGTTAAAATAATCCGAACGGCTCGCTATGAAAAAAATGCTCTGCCGGATCGTCGGACGAAGGGAAAACACATTGTTGCCCGCACGTATCCAATTGCCGTCCATGGAATAGGAATACGCCAGTTTTAGAACAATCCGGTTCTGGCTTCCGCTGGCGAAAGTCATTTTTCCAGGGGCGAGTTGCACAAGCACCCCGTCGCAGGCGATCGCCAATGCGTAGGGCGTGGCATTATAGAGCCTCGCCTTGCCCGCTTGAAATCCGTCGGGATCGTCCGGCAAAGCCTGGATTTCACAAGTCCCGTCGGGCCTCGCTGCGATCAGAAGCAACACCCGCTTCGCCCCGGACGGCAGGAGCACCGAGCCAACCCTTACCGGTTGCCCCTCCTGCCCGACGGTGATTTTCTTGAAGAAGACCAATTCTTTTGGGCCTATATAGTTCTGGGTTTCAGAGAATAAAAAGGGCGGAAGCCCCAGAATCACATTTTTATTATCCGAGAAATAGCTCAACCCCGTGATCGTCTCGTCCAGCGAAATTGCTTTTATCTGCACAGCAGTCTCCGTATCACCGGTCTGGGCCTTCGCACAAATCACCGCCCCCCACAAGCAGACGCCGAGATAGATACCCCTCTTGATATACGATAAAAATATCATGACAATAGACTAAATGTCGGCGGGAGAAAGCCAGCGGAAGGAGACTACTTTAAACCGGCGTCCAAAGTTTTTATTGATTACCGATGAAGGGGCCGCCGTCGGCGCGTCCGCCGTATTATCCACATAATCCGGCAGGCGCTGCACTACCGCCTCGCACCACGCCTGGGCTTGGGATTGGCTGGTGACGGGATTCACAGCCTCTCCATATGTGCGAATCACAAACGTATCCGATCGTGCGGAAAGGTTCGGTCCGATGGCCTGCAACACGTCGGCCTGCGTGAGCCAGCCCGGAATGCCCGTGGAGCTGCTCGCCATGCCGGGCGCCCCGGCGGCTGCAAACGTGGTCGCCCCGCCTGCGTAGGAAATCGTCGGGTTAAACGTCACGGTTTCCGGCGCGCCCGGCATCGCGTTGATGCCGGCGTTGTCGATCGCCGCCTGTAACGCCCCCGAAACGCTCAACGGATCGGTGGCAGCCGACAGCTTTCGATTGATAAAATGAGCCAGAGACAGAAACGGCCCGCGCTGCCTTATCTGTTTTACGATCTCCACGGCCAGTCCGGTGCCCGTCGTGGCGTTATAAATCTCATTGTCTGTCAAGCGACGGATGCCCGCATAGGAGGAATCTACATTTCCCATGGATGAGGAGTTCACGCCGGTTCCGCTGCCCAAGGTTTGATGCAATGTCCGCGGATAAGGCGTGCCTGTCGTAACAGGATCATTGGAGAGGGCCAGAGAGCGCAGTCCGGACAGCACCGCGGCCCAGGCCTGCACCGAGGTCGAATTGATATTAAACGCCCCGTTGATCATCAGGTAGCGAGCGGCATCCGTTCCGCTCCGTAAATCGGTGAGAGACGGCGACCCACCCGGGGTGATTTTCAAACGGCTGTTGGGCAATGGAGAAGACAGTGTAAACGTGCTCGCGGCACTTTGCGGGATAGATGAGAAAAAATAGCGGTCCCATAACGCCGTGTTATAAAGATAACAGATGTCATAGACGTTGGTGGTCGCAGAGCTGCCCGCCATCCCCGTCGCCGTGGTGTATTGTTTGCGAGACTGCACCGATTGATTGCGGGCGACAAAAGGACTGAACCAGGAATTGCCGATGGCGTAGCCCGGTTGATAACCGGGCGACACATACACGTCGTCCGCGGTGACATTGGCATGTTGCAACTGGCCGATGGAGAGGATGGGCATGTCATCGACGCTGGATCGGCGGGGAATATCAAATAATACAACATTGTTTTGGCCGGTGACAGGAGCGGTGGAATCATCGTTGGCCCGGCCCCATTCAGGAGGCGCCAGATCGGAGGTAAACTGGCTGTCAAGATAAGTGGAATTTTGGCCGGGAATGGGGCTTGTTTCGCCGACAAACGGCCCGGCTTCCATCATTCTATCGAGCCCGCTGGGACCTGCCGATGGTTGATTTTGAGTCCAAAGCGGAGTGATCGGCGGTAACGCCGCATTTGCCGCCCTCAGATTAAAATCCGCGTAAGCACGATAACTGAAAAATACATTCGGATTATTATTAATGGCATCCTTATAAGATTGCTGCGTAAATGTGCCCGGCGGTTGTCCATTGATCATCGTATTGAGCGGCGCAGGAGCCCCCGGAAGAAGCGGCCAGAATCGAAAAGATAAAAACGGCATGGGCGATCCGGCAATCGGCGCGGAACCTGTTCTCGTCCGGCTGTAAGCGGGCGCATTTATCGACTGAACATAAACCTGCGATTGGAGCACTTGCGCCGTGCCGCCAATACACATGGATATATTGTAGGGGGATGGAAGCTCCGGCTGGAAATAAACACCAAAAAAAATACCCTGATTAAACGCAGGATACATCGCATCCACCATGGCAGCCCCCGGATCATGAATAAAACACCCGTCCGGTGAAGCCCCCTCGGTCAGATTGACAATTCGCTGAAGGGGCGCGGCAGGCGTGCCCGCCGATGGCTGCTCCACATCTGGAATCATAAACACCTTGATTTCACCTGGAGCCATGGTGAATGCATTCGTATGAAAAATGACATAATCCAATACCGACAACGAACTCCCATCCGTAAGCAATGAGGGTTTTTTTAAAATAGGATAATTGGGCTTGGTATTCGAGACCATGCGAGTGAACGGCTTGATTTGATGACTGTTACTCGCGACCATCCCAAAAAAAAAGACCGTGTCTTCCGCTCCCTCCAGAGCCAATTTATAACTAAAATCAAGTCCCTGCGGAACATTGAGCGTTACATTATATGGATTTCCGACGACAAAGACAACTTTGGTCCGAAAGGTGCAAGTGCCTGCCGGAGTGTTATCGATGTTAATAAACATCTCCGTTCGGTTTTGCAGCAGCACGGGGGTGATTCCCATCTGCGTGATAGTCGACGGACGCACGGTTATAGAACCTCCCGAGGCCTGGCCGGCCAAATCATAATATGATTTTAAAAGATCCCATTTCACACCCTGCAGGGGACTTACGTTGGGCACCGTGGTGACATTCGCCCCGTCGGCAGCGGCCACGCCTGTCGGCAATACGGAAACACCCGCCAGGGCTGCATCCAAGGCGGGTTGTTCAAAATAATAGGTCAGGTCGCGTCGAAGCCCCCCACGCTGTGTATCAGCCAGCACGCCATAAGAATAGGTCGTCACATCGTGAAAACGCGCCTGCCTCGCTGCTGGCGTAAGCGAACCGTCGACAAAGGCTTGCTGGGATACCGTTATCAGTGCATCCAACGCAATATTGTTTACCGGGTAGCTGCCATACCCATCCATGCGCTCAACGCCCTCTCGCCCGGCCGATAAAAAACGGTAGCCAGCCTTCGCATCGTTTTGTGTATTGGTGTTATTCACATAAGGATCCCGCAAATTATATTTGGCCTTAATGCCTTCATCCCCCACCCAATAGGCGTAGCGCCCGATTGAAGTGGGCACCACACCCGTCTGCCCCGGGATTTGATTGGCCTGCACTTGTATATCAACAATGGGCGCAACCACGTAATTACCACTCGCGGCACCGGCCGTATTCGAACCGACGAGCAATGCAGTGTCGGGGGAGCCGGGAATAATCAGTGGACTGGCCGGGGTTAACGCAGCGGTAAAGCTCGCCGGTCTATAAGCAACCGTGGCCGCCGTGGCGCTGGAGAGGATTCCGGTGCTCGTATCAAACGCCGGATTCGCGCCTTCATTGCCACTTACCAGCCATCCCATAAAAGTTGCCGGGGGCGTGACTTTATAGCTGTTACCCGGACCGGCAGAATCGGAATTGCCCCAGACCCCGGTCCAATAACGTGTGCCGGCCTGAGGCGCGGTCAATCCGTTGGCGGTTGTCGCATTGGCGGGAACGGCGACTCCCGATACCACAGGGTTGCCGTTGGTATCAGCGGCGGCCACATCTGCCGTCGCCGTCACCCGTTGGTCAGGGCCGGCGTATTTCTGAAGCTGCCCCAGGGCTATATTGAGGGCAAACAGCGCGTTTTGACGGGCGCTCATAAGTTGCTGACCGTTGCTGGCCACCTGCGTCTCCACACGCGTCAAAGTGGCCAGGCTGACCAGCAGCAAAACCAAAAATGCCAGCAACGTGATGGTAATAAGCAGAGCAAAGCCCTGCTTATCGTGGAATCGTGCACTGGATCGGGGTAAAATCACCGTGGACGTCGATTTATATAACAACCGTGGGGTCTTTGAAATCGACAAATCGCGGTCGCGACTGCGACCGCGATTTATTCAAAACAAAACCTGGTTTATTCCAACTTGAGGCCCGTGAAAACCGGCTCCAAAGCCTTGGCCCACTTGGCATATCCCGGGTTGTCGAAGTGCAATTTGTCTTTCTTGAAATATTGAGGATCAGGCATGCCCGTTCCATCGGGCAGGACAAACAGCGGGAAGAGATCGAGCAGCGTGATGCCCGGCCTCCCGGCGGCGAGCTTGACGATGCCTTCATTGAGCTCCTTCAGGTATTTGATATCAATGGGGGCTTCCTTGCTGTCACGAGGCGGAACCGTGCAAAGCACGATGGGAGCACCCGGAGCCTGTTTCTGAGCCAAGGCGATGATATCAGAAAGGTTCGATAACGCATCAGACGGATCTTCCTTGGCACTAAGGTCATTGCTGCCGGCAAGAAGCACGATCGCCTTGGGATGAAGATCGAGGACATCCTCCTGAAAACGAAACAGCACGCCGCGGGTGACATCACCACCGATTCCGCGATTGGCGACCTTTAGCTTGGGAAAGGCCTTGCCAACATTCCCCCAGTTTCCGGTCAACGAGTCGCCCACAAACACAATGGAGCCCTGCGCTTCCGCCCGCTTGGTCCAAAACCAATTGCGGTTATCAACCATCCAGGGAAACACGCGCACCACGCCCTTTCCCGGGAACAGCGCATGGTCCGCCGGGAAGGGAGTGGGTCCGCTGTTTTCTTGCGCACCCAATCGGGCGCAACCCAGTGCAACGGTTAACATGCAGACGCACACCAAGATATGTTTTTTAATGATCATAATGATATTTTAAGGTTAATCGCAAAATATAATAGAATATACAGGGCACTCCCAGAGAGGCTCCACGCGGAGTTGCAGCGACAAATTCACCGCTTTCATTAAAGCTCAAAAATCGGGGGGTATATAAAAAATCCAAGAAAGACTAAACACTTTGCTCAGAAAACGAACGTCCCGCACACGTCCGATACTTTCAAGCTATTGAATCGATATTCAATTTAAAGCACTCCGGGCAATTTAACGGTGCTACGTTCCAGTGCGCCGCATCATTCCATGTGATCCCATGTTCCGTAATAACGGACGCAATACCACCGCCTGGTTCCAGCTAACGATAAACACTATAATCTCCGTAATCCCTGCGGACGAACGGCAGACGCCTTGAGACGTCTGCCGCCAAATCTCAATCCAGCAGGATGCCTGACACAGGCCGTTTTGTGACTGATCTATCAACCTTGACGGCGGGCGGCGATGACGTCGTCGGTTGCCTGCCGGGCGATCTCCACGACCCGCATTCCGTCTTCGGCGTTGGTCAGCAATGACGACTCCCCGCTCACCAGCGCGCGCGACCATTCTTCATACATCGCCTCAAAGTTTTTCTCCGATGCAAAGGGAAACTCCTGCCGGCCTTCGCCGTTTTCCATCGTGAAACTTTCCGTCTCCCGGTTGTAGCGAATCACCCCGCCCGTGCCGATCAGCTCGTAGGTGAACTCGGAGCGGAGATTTTTCGCGGTGTGGTGATACGAATAGCTGATCTCCACGACGGTGTGCGCACCGTCGGCGTGATCCATGTGCACCCACATGTGATCGGGCGCCTCGTAATCGTCCACCCAGGCGCCGTGCGCACTGAAGGAGCGCACCGGCGAACCGATCCAGAAGGCGGCAAGATCGATCTGGTGCGTGCCGCAGTCCACCATCGGACCGCCTTCAAACATACGGTCTTCGCGGCGCTTCTGGATCACCTTCCGGCCATCGGCGTCCGTGGAAAACTTGCCGTGGCATGCCCAGTTGTAGATCAGGCGCGAGGAGCGGACCTTGCCGATCGCGCCGGCGTGGATCAGCTCGCGGATCTTGAGCGCGGCATCACTGAACCGATAGCAAAAAGCCGAATAGAGACTGACCCCCGCGCCTTTCATGGCGGCAATCATGTGCTCCGCCTCGGCCCGGTTGGTGGCGAGGGGTTTTTCGCAAAGGACGGGCAGACGATGGGCGGCCGCCTGCAGGACGTTGTCGTAATGACAGGGCGCAGGAGACGTAATGCTGACACCATCCAGACCGCATTTGAAAAACGCCTCTTCATCGGTGAACCCGTGGGGAATCCCGGATTTCTTCTGGGTTGCGCGAAGGTTGGCCTCATTGGGATCAAAGAGCGCGTGCAGGCGCAGGCCTGGCACCGCCTGGATGGCGGGGATATGTCCATACTGGGCGACCACGCCACAGCCCATGAGTCCGATGCGTTTCATTTTAGGTAAGAATAAAAATCGTTGCCCGCAGTCACTCACCACCGCGCGTCTGTTTCAAGAACAGGCGGCGGGGGCGTGGCTGGAACTCATCCCGCAGGTTGCCGTTTCTGGCCGTAATAGATGCCCGTGCTCGATTCGAGATAAACGGTGCCGTAGGTCCGGCGATCTCCGCACATGCAGATCCAGCCGTTGGGATACGGGCGCGCGATATCGATCTTGATCCAGCTCACGCCAAGGTTGTCGGAGCGGAAGATGTGCTCCTCTTTGTCGTTATCGACTTTGCCGACGAGGTAGAGCGACGGAGTGGTGGCGTTCGGGCCCTTGCCAATGGCCACGATGCCGGCGGTCTGCACGTTGTTGAGCCGCTTCCAGGTCGAGCCACCGTCAGCCCGAATGCCAGAGACCGATTCCCTTGAGCGAGAGCCAGAGGTCGCCCTCCTTGGTGAAGTTGGCGACGAGATTGGCGTTGATCGTCTTGGGCAGTCCCGTGGCGACCTGTGACATTCGCCCCTCCGTCGGTGCTGCGGTGGAACGCGCCTTCCTAGTCATAGAAGTAGAACGTTTTCCCGTTCACGCGATCCGAGCAGAGCGGGCTCATGAAGAAAAAAATACTGAAGCCAAGATGAACGGGCTCGTGCTCGGGAAGTCCGGCACTCGCGGTCCAGATGGCGCCGGTGTCGGTGGAGTAATAAACCTTTTGCGCGGAGTAACCGGTCAGCGACGTGTGACGGAATCCACAGACGTCGGCTCCGCCGTTATAAAGCAGGGTCGGGCCCAAGGGCGGACTGATCAGAGCGGCCGTGCCGACAGTTTCCTTGCGGCCGGCAGTGAAGCTCCCCAGTGGACGACCTTGGCGCAGAGGTCGTCGGTCTTCCAAGTCAGGAAGGCGTCGCTTTCCCAGGCCCAGAGCGACCACCGCGTCGTCCTCCGCTTCGACGTGCGCGACACCGGGGTGGACATTCCCGGCGCCTTGCAGTCGAAACTGTTCCAACCGTTCACACAGGGCGACAACTCGACCACGCGCCGCTACGGCGGCACCGGCATAGAAGCGCTTCAGGCGCTCCAGCGCATCCCTACACGCTTATTTTCATGAATTTCCACATGCCGGAGATGGACGGCTTCGAGACGACGCGGATCATCCGCAAGCGCGAGCTCGACTCCGGCCAGGCCTGCCCGTGGCCGTCGCCCGTCTACATCATCGCGCTCACCGCCAGCGCCATGCAGGGCGACCGCGAACAATGCCTCGCCGTCGGCATGGACGACTACGTGAGCAAACCCGTGCTCCCCGGCGAACTCCAGGCCGCGCTGGAGCACTGGCATGTTGCGTCAATCCCGTCCGCCTGAGGTCCTCTCCGTGGGATACCTCCGAACCGCCAAGGTTTGGGCGCATCAAAGGTGCTCGAAAAGCCGTTTTCCAACGGAGAGCTGATGACCGCGGTCATCCAACTGCCGGCCGCCGGTGCGGCGAACCCCGCCCTTATTTGAGGGTCTTTCCCTCCACATGGCTGTAAAATTTCAGGACTACTACGTAACACTGGGCGTCGCCCGCACCGCGTCGGCGGAGGACATCAAGCTGGCCTTCCGCAAGCTCGCCCGAATCCACCATCCCGATGTCGCCAAGGACAAGGTCGCCGGCGAGGTAAAGTTTAAAGAGATCAACGAGGCCTACGAAGTCCTCGGCGATCCCGCGAAACGCCAGCGCTACGACGAGCTCGGCCCCGGTTGGCAGGACGGCGGCGACTCGTCCGCTCCCGGCGGAGGCCCTCGTGGCCGGGCGCGGGCATCCCAAGGCGGACCGGGCTTCGAGTTCAACGGCAGCACGGGCTTCAGCGATTTCTTTGAATCCTTCTTCGCCGGCGGACGCGATGGGTTCGGCTCACGCCACCAAGGCCGTCCGGGCGCCGGGGAGGAGGCGTTCGCGCAAGAAGGGCAGGACGTCGAAGCCGACCTGCTCGTCACGCTGGAGGAAATTTTGCGCGGGGCGCAGCGCAAGGTAAGCCTGCGCCGTCCCGGCATGGACGGCGAAACCCCGCGCACGAATACCTATCAGGTGCGCATTCCGCTCGGCATGCGGGAGGGCCAGCGTATCCGTCTCGCCGGTCAGGGCAGCGCGGGCCACGGCGGCGCGCCGGCGGGCGACCTGTATCTGCGGGTGCGTTTCGCGCGGCATCCGGATTTCAACGTGCAGGGAGCCGATCTCCATTACGATCTCGACCTCGCGCCGTGGGAGGCCGTCCTCGGCGTAAAGGCCAAGATTCCCACCCTCGACGGCGCCACCTCGCTCACTGTTCCCGCCGGCACCGCCGCCGGCCGCCAGCTCCGCCTGCGCGGACTCGGCCTCCCGAAGGAAGACGGCACGCGCGGCGACCTGTATGCCTCGGTGCGGATTCAAACGCCTAGCTCCGTGACGGCGGAAGAACGCACCGCGTGGGAAAAACTCGCATCCCTCTCCACCTTCAAACCCAGGAGTGAATCATGAACGCCCCCTCATCCTCCTCGCGTCTGCCCCTCGTCATCGTCCACGTGACCGACACGGGACCGGCGACCTATTCGCTCGAAGTCGCTGCCGCACTGGCGGGTGTGCATCCTGAAATGCTCCGGCATTACTGCCGGCTCGGGCTCTTCGGCGAGGCACGGGCGCAGCCGGATGCCGAACCGGTTTTCGACGACGACGCGCTCTACGAACTGCGTCGTTTCGAACACTATCGCCAGAAGCAAGGCGTGAACCGCAAGACCCTGCGCCTGATCTGCAGCCTGTGGCGGGAGGTTGATCGCCTTCAGACCGAACTCCGCTTCCTCCGAAGCCGGTAAATACCCCATGGTCCGCCGCAAACGATGGGCCTAGACTCCCGCCAACATGGACAAAAAACTTCGTAACAAAGAAGTCGTCACCGGTGAACTCATCGGCCTCGACCCGAAAGACGCCCTTTTGGAAGCCGCCCCCGAATCAGCCCGTTGGAATCCCGTGCCTGGCTCCGAGGGCACCCGGGCTCCGGAATCCGCCTCCGAAGACGAGGATGACGAGGGCCGCAGCGAGACCGAGCAGCTCTTCGACGAAGGCGCCGGGGAGGCCGCGCGCGATCAAATGCAAAAAGCCACCCAGGCCGCCAAACAACGCGAAGAAGGAGACAAACCATGAACCTGCTGCCTGCCTTGCAATCCACCGTCGCCGCGCTGCTGGCTCCGGGCAAAGGCATCCTGGCGGCCGACGAAAGTTTCCCGACCATCGAAAAACGCTTCGCCGCCCTCGGCATTCCCTCCAACAAGGACAACCGCCGCGCCTACCGCGAACTGTTGTTCACGACGCCGGGCCTGGATGAATTCATCAGCGGTGCAATCCTCTTCGAGGAAACGCTGCATCAAAACACCTCCAGCGGGGCCTTCATGCCGGAAGCGCTCGCCCAGCAAGCCATCATTCCCGGCATCAAGGTGGACGGCGGCACGGAGGAGTTGTCCGGCTTTCCCGGTGAAAAAATCACCCACGGGCTCGACGGCTTGAGTGACCGTCTGGCCGCCTATCGGGAACGCGGCGCGCGCTTCACGAAATGGCGCGCGGTGATCTCCATCGGCGACGGCCTGCCGACGACCAACTGCATCGAGGCCAATGCACAGGCGCTCGCCCTCTTCGCCTCGCAGAGCCAGGAAGCCGGACTGGCGCCCATCGTGGAACCGGAAGTTCTGATGAGCGGCAACCACACCCTCGCCCGTTGCGAAGAAGTCATGAACGCCACGTTGCAGGCCGTGTTCGCCTCACTCCTCGAACAACGCGTCGTACTGGAAACCATATTGCTCAAAACCGGCATGGTTCTGCCGGGCAAAGACTGCCCGCAGCAGGCCACCGCCGCGGAAATCGCCGAAGCCACCCTGCGCTGCCTGGGTCGCCACGTGCCCGCCGTCGTTCCCGGAGTCGTGTTTCTTTCCGGCGGACAAAATGACGTCGCCGCGACGGAGCGGTTGAACGCCATCTGCAAGCTGCACGCCGCCCCGTGGACATTGAGCTTTTCCTTCGGCCGCGCACTTCAAGATGAGGCCATGAAAACATGGAAGGGCAATCCCGCCAACGTGGCGGCTGCGCAAGCCGCGCTGCACCATCGCGCACACTGCAACAGCCTCGCGCTGCTGGGGAATTATGAGGGGGAGGACGTCTCCGCGCCGACTGCGGCAGTCGCCCCTAAGACGCCACCGCCAGCGCCCGCGCCGCATCAACTGACAGAAGGCGACCCGAACTGATTTTTTGAGCGCTTCGATTTGTTTTCCCTAGGCGTCTCTAAACCCGGGGCGCCGCCCTTTCTGCCTCCGCTTGGACAGGCCCGTTCCTTCAGCCTGTCAGACCGCGTGCGATTCGGATAATTTTCTCGGCGATGTCCTCGGACGAAAGCACGAAATCCACGCAGCCGCTGGCGATGGCGCTCTCGGGCATGTCGGGCTGCACCGCTGTATCGGGCTTCTGCGCGATGGTGATGCCCCCAACTTCCTGTATGCCGCACAGCGCGGCGGCTCCGTCACCGTCATACCCGGAAACGATGACCGCGATCCGTTTACCGTCCCAGTGCTCGATCAGTGATCGCAAAAAGCCGTGATCACATCGGGCCAGCCCTGCGGTTTGGAGACCGGCAGCAGGCGGAACTCTCCATCAAGCACGTGCAAATCGCGCTGCGATGGAATGATGAACACGTGGTTGGGGCGGATATCCAATTTCTCGGAAATCAGCTCCACCGGCATGGACGTGAAGCGCGGGAGAATCTCGTGGAGCTGCGTCGCCACGTTTCTCACGCGGTTCACAATGACGATGGCGACGCCCATGTCGGCCGGCAGATTTTTCAACAACCCGATATACGCATCAAGCCCGCCGGCCGAACCGCCCACGCAGACCACCGGGAAGTCCTTGGCCGTTGGCCTCGTATTCATGGGAATGGGGACGGTTCGAACAGGAATTATTTCTTCGCGGCGGATTCCAGCGCAAAGCCGACTTTGATCGTCACCTGCCAGTGCTGCACCCTGCCCTTGTCTATGTTGCCGCGCGTTTCGATCACCTGGAACCAGCACAGGTGTTTGACCGTTTGGTAGGCGCGATGAATGGCCTTGGCCACGGCGTCCTCGATGGACGTGGAGGAAGTGCCGGTGAGTTCGATGCTTTTGTAGATGGGATCTTTCATGGAGATAAATGGGGGTTGGTCCGGGACGCCCGCCGTCGTGGTCCCGGACCGGTTTTTGGACTACTTCTTACAATCGCAGTCTGAAGAGGCTGCCTTGATGGCTTTCTCCACGGCCTCGCGGCTTTCACCGGTGCGTTTTTGCATGCGGCCAAGCATTTCCTCCTGCTTGCCGTCGATGCATTGAAGATCGTCGTCCGTGAGCGCGGCCCGCTTCTGCTTCAATTTGCCCTTGGCGATGCTCCAGCCGCCCTTGATTTCGAGTGTGTTCATGATCGGTCGCTGATTCCGGCCGCCTGCGTGACGGCCAACGTGTTCCCGCGATGGGGACGAAACCCGATGCTACGCCTTGGGCCGGCCCGTTTCCATGGGGCCTAACCCCACGACGGAGATCGTCGTTCTGATCTGCGGACATCGGGTAACACCCCATGGTTCCCGGCGGCCTTTCACCCTACTCTCTCGCACCACCGAGGCCCAAAGAGGAGGAACGTCATCCTCGTTTTACGGTCCGTCGGGTAAAAGGATTATTTATGCTACAAAATATCAAAGAACTCTACGGCAACGCTCTCGCCGCCTCGGATGGCGACATCGGCCATGTGAAGGATTTCTATTTTGACGACCGGGCTTGGGCCGTTCGCTATCTGGTCGTCGACACCGGCACTTGGCTGACGGACCAACTCGTCCTCCTCTCCCCCCATTCCTTCGGACGCCTGGACCGCGACGGGAAGATTCTGCACGTCAACCTCACCAGGAAGCAGATTGAAAACAGTCCCTCGATCGACACGCATCGCCCGGTCTCCCGCCAATACGAGGAAGACTATTATCGTTATTACGGATGGCCCGGCTATTGGGATGGTGGCGGGATGTGGGGCCTGTCCGGCTTTCCCGTCATGGCAGGCGTTCCCGTCATGATCCCGCCGCCGGCAGAGGAAACCAAACCCCACCACGGGCACAATCAGCGGGAAGATCTTCACCTGCGCAGCACCAAGGCCGTGACCGGCTACCACATTCAGGCCACCGACGGAGTGATCGGCTCCGTGAGCAGCTTCTTGGTGGACGACAAAAGCTGGGCGGTGGGCGAACTCGTCATCGAAACCGGCCACTGGTTTTCCGGAAAGGAAATCCTGATCTCGCCCAGGAAAATAGAACGCATCAGTTACGAAGACTCGAAGGTCTTCGTGAAACTGACCATGGCCGACATCAAGGAGACTGCCGAAAACGGTCTCGCGAAGGCCGGCGGCTGACACTCTAAAGCGACGGGTTGGTGGCGCCTCCACGGTGTCACGCCACCCCGCCGGCGCGCCTGTCCGCCGTCGCCGGTCGACCCCAAAAACGACGGTATTGCGCCGAAAAATAAAGCGGATCGGCATGCCCCGTCTCCGCCGCGATCCGCTTCATGGGCATCGACGTCTCCTGCACCAGATATCGGGCCCGCCGCAGCCGCAGTCTCGCCAGCACCGCCTGCACCGTCTCGCCTGTCTGCCGCTTGAACAGCACGCGGAAGTGATTCGGACTCAGCGTCACCGTTCGGTAAAACGTTTCCAGCGCATCCGTTCCTGCAAAGTGCCGCTCCAACCAGGCCATTGCACGCGCCACCTCGTGATGGATGACCTGCGCACGCTCCAACGCTTCGTTCTCCACCTGCGCCCCCGGCCAGAACCGGGCAAGACAGGCCTTGAGTTCGCCTTCCTGCGTCAGCGCCGCCGCCCGGTCATTGGTTCGTTTCCCCAGCGCACGAATACGTTCGAACGCCGCCCGCTCCTTCCCCTTTGGCTGCAGCCTCCGCCAGCACATCACCGCCGGAAGTGTCACCGCACCCGAAGAGAATTCGCACCAGAGCAGCCGGCACCCGCCCGCCCGCTTCGGCACGGTCCATTCCCTCCGGCACCACGCGGGCACCAAAAACTGCACGCCCGCCTCCAGCCGATGCATCCGACCCTCCACCGTATAATCAATGGCCCCCTCCAGAATGACCAGAAACCGATGCGTCACGATGACTTCGTCCGGTGTCTTCCAGCCCGGAGGAAAGAGTTGGAGCCTTCCACCCGTGACGGATAACGGCACGCGCAGCAGCGCCTGCAACACATCCAACCGGTTGATCACCTCTCCTGTCATGCCGAAGCCCGTCATAAATCATGCGTTTTGTCCATGACATGATACCATTGCTCCACCTCTCGACTCTTTAACGAAAAGGCTGCACCGGCGATAGTGTTCCTCGTCCCCACCCCCATGTCTTTCATCCATGAGCCCTCCCGTCCGATACCCGTCTGCCACGAGGCCGACCTGTGCATCATCGGCGGCTCCTGCACCGGTGTCTTCGCCGCCGTCCGCGCCGCCCGCCTCGGTCTGTCCGTCGCCCTCGTAGAGCAAAACACGATCCTCGGCGGTATGGCCGCCGCCGCGCAGGTCAACGAATGGCACTCCGTCAGCGACACCTCCGGCACCCGTCCCATCATCGGCGGGCTCACCCTCGAAGTCGTCGAACGCCTTCGTCGTCGCGGCGTGCTTCAGGAACTTTCTCCGGTTCTCCGCGGGCAGTTCCGCTTCAACAGCGCCGAGCTCGCGGTCGAGCTGGACGAGCTTGTTCGCTCCCATCGTATCCGCGTCTTCCTCGCCGCCCGCTGCGTCGCCGCCACCCGCAAAGGTGCGCGCATCACGTCAGCCATCATCGAGGATCGCTCCGGACGCCGCGCCATCACCGCCCCGCTCTTCATCGACGCTTCCGGCGACGGCAATCTCCTCCGCCACGCCGGCTTTGCCGCCGGCAAACCCGACGTTCTCCAACCCGTAAACCTGCAAGCCGTCATCGCCGGCCTCGACGCGCTCCAGCAGCCGCCCGCGTGGTCCGACCTAGAACCGCATCTCGCCGGCCACGCCTACCCCGAAGCAAACAGCCGTCCGTGGCATTTCTCCGTCCCCGGCGCCCCCGCCCTCCGCAATCTCTTCGGCGCACGCCTCAACGGCATCGATGCCAGTGATGCCGACGCCTACTCCACCGCGCTCCTCGAAGGCCGACGCCTTCACCGGGTCTATCTCGACGGAATCCGCGCTCTCAACGCCGATTCCCCCTTCGCCATCGTCTCCTGGGCCCATGCCCTCGGCGTCCGAGAAACCTGGCACGCCCGCTGCCACCACCGCCTCACCGGCGACGAACTTCTCCACGGCAAACCTTTCACCGACTCCATCGCCCAGGGCACCTACCCCGTGGACATCCATTCCACCGAAGGCACCGTGCTTCGCTACCTCGACGGACGAGAAGAACTCGTCGCCAAGACCGGCTCGCACCTCTGGCGGCGCTGGCAACCCGACAACGCCCCCGTGCCGGCCTGCTACCACATTCCCTATCGCACGCTGCTCCCTCTCGAAGCCGACAACCTTCTCGTCGCTGGCCGTCTCCTCGACGCCGACCGCGAGGCCTTCGGGGGCGTGCGTGTGATGGTCAACCTGAACCAAACCGGCGAAGCCGCCGGTGTCGCCGCCGCCCTCGCCCACCGCGCCGGCACCGGTTTCCCCAACGTCTCCACCCCTCTCCTCCGATCCACCCTCAATGCCGGTGGCTCCCTACTCCTTCAAACCAAAGTGTCACCTAATGGGTGACACTCGAGCCGTATCTCTATGCCCACCAACCCAACCTTCCGCGAACCCTCGCGCGACATCCCAGTCATCCACGAAGCCGACGTCTGCGTGCTCGGCGGCAGCTGCACCGGCCTCTTCGCCGCCGTCCGCGCCGCCCGCCTCGGTGCCCGCGTCGTCATCGTCGAAAAAGACAACTGCTTCGGCGGCATCGCCACCACCGCGATGGTCAACGTCTGGCACTCGCTCTGGGACACCGAAGGCAAAAAGCAGATCATCGCCGGCCTCACCGAAGAAGTGATCAACCGCCTCGACAGACGCGACGCTCTCAAGCGCAACGAAAAGACCAACCCGTCCGTCGGCTTCGCCTTCAACTCCGAGGAGCTCAAGATCGAGCTCGACGAACTCGCCCGTGAAGCCCGGCTCAAAATCTACTTCCACACCCAGTTTGCCGCGCCCGCGCCGCTCATGGAAGACGACCGCCTCGCCGCCGTTTTCGTCGAAAACAAATCCGGACGCGGCGCCATCCGCGCCCGAATGTTTATCGACGCCACCGGCGACGCCGACCTCGCCGCTCGCCTCGGCTGCGAAACCTACTTCGCCAACCATCTCCAGCCCGCCACCGCCTGCGCGCGCTTCAGCGGCTGGGACACGCTTGGCGGCACCGCCGGAAAACTCGGGGAACTTCTCCGCACGCGCGGTCCTGCGCACAGCCTCCCTCCGACCTTCGCCTGGGGCTGCCGCGTGCCCGGCGCCGCCACCTACATGCTCGCCGCCACGCGCATCCACCGCATCAACCCCGCGCAGGCCGACGACCTCACCCACGGCGAAATCGAGGGCCGCCGCCAGGTCCGTGCGATTATGAACATCCTCCGGGAAGCTGCGCCTGACTCCCGCCTCGCCCTCGAAGCCCTGCCCTCACGCCTCGGGTTGCGCGAGTCGCGCCACATCCGGTCGCCATTTCAACTCACCGGAGACGACGTGCTCTCCGGTCGCTCCTTCGAGGATACGATCGCACAAGGCAGCTATCGAGTCGACGTGCATCACCAGGACAAACCCGGCATCACCCTCCGTTACCTCGACGGCACCGAGGAATATTGCGCCCCGGGAGCCTACACCCGCAGCCGCTGGCGCCCCGAGACGCCGGTCAACCCCACGTTCTACCAAATTCCCTACCGTTCACTCCTGCCCTTGAATGGCCCGGGCAACGTCATCGTCGCCGGCCGCATGCTCGACGTCGATCCGATCGCCCACGCCGCCGTGCGCGTGATGGTCAACATGAACCAGACTGGCGAAGCCGCCGGCGTCGCCGCGGTGCTCTCACTCGAGACCAACCAGCCGCTCGCGTCACTCAACATAGCCACCCTGCGAGCCAAACTGATCGCCGGCGGATCGGCGCTCTGAGCGCCGTCTATGCATTGCCGCCGGAGATGTTTTCGATTTAAACGAAACGTCGCCTCCACTCTGCATCGTGAGGAGACGCCCGGAAGGTGGCAGCCACGTTCGACGGAGGCTTACGTGCGGCCGGCTTTGCGGGACTTCTGGTAGCCGGCAGTGGCGAACAGTGCGAGGGCACCGAGAACGGCGGCGCTCGTGGAAGGTTCGGGAATGGCGGCAGTGACATTATCGAAGTATCCGCCGATACCGAATGCTGCGTTGGAGCCAGCCGTAATCTGGACCTTTCCTGCCTGCCAGAGTGTGCCGTCGGCTTCACCCGCCGCGATGGAAAGACCTGCTATGCTGGTTCCATTCAAGGCAACACTGGCGGTATTGTCGGTCTCATTGAAATTGACGCGGAAAGTGACCCAGCTACCCGGGGTATACCCTGCCGCAGCATACGTCACCGTTTTCAACGCAGTTCCGGCGGAATTGGTCAGCTGGAAACCAGCCGTGTCCGAAAAGAGGAATTTAAAATTAATGGTCGATCCGCCTGTATTGATGAAGGTGACACCATAATTTCCCGTGGTCGTGGATGTTCCGGCGGAGCTGGCGTTGCGGAACGAGAACTCGAAATAGCCCCCATTCGAAATAGTTGTGCCCCAATCAACCTGCGCAAAGGGCGATGCACTTCCGCTACCGTCGCGAATAAAAAGACTCTGACTGCCGCCAGGGGCGGCGGTCGTGGTCTTTGACTGCACGACGAGCGACGCCGAGTTGTTATTATCATTCCCCTTCCAGGCATTGCCATCGGTTCCGGTAAAAGCGGTGCCTGTCAGCTGTTGGTTCGCGGGCCAGGTGGTCCCTTCGAAACCCTCCGATAGAAAGGTCTGGGCCTGGCTGCTGGAGGCACTCAGGCAAATGAAGCCAATCAGGGCACCGGCGACTGTATAAAAACGAGACATTGGGATTTTGGAGTTCATGGGGAAATTTGGGATTAAAGAGAGGAGGGGCGTTTTTGCGTGGAAACCGGTTCGACATGGCCATCGTAGAACAACCAGTTGCGGATATTGCCGTGCGAGGACCGGGCCGGGAGCTGGCTGAACCACGACGCCGTGCTGCTTCCGTCGAACCAATCCTGGTCCGCATCGACCATCAGCCAGGTTTTGGCGAGGGGGTAGGACTGTATCCTCGATTGCAGCATCGGTTCACGGCTGCCGGAAGGCGTGGACCCTGCGTAGCCCAAGGGGTAAATCTGGACGTTTCCTTCAAGCCACCCCGGCGGCGACGTATTGATAATCATGCTGGGACCGGCCTGATCCGGTGTGGCTTGAGACCACGAGGGACAGGTGAGCATCTCTTGAATCCGATCCAGACTGGTGGCGCCCTGCTTCGCAGGAACATAGTCAATGATCAGCGCGGCAAGATTCCCTTTTGTGCCCGCGGTGGTCTGCCGGTAATTGGGAACTTGCGCAGAAAGAACCGGGCCGGGCAGGCAGCCTTTGTGGTCCGGCACATAAAGCTGAATTCCGAGCGCGATCTGGCGGAGATTGGACAAACACTGGGACGCCCGAGCCGATTCACGAACGCGTCCGACAACCGGAATCACGATGGCGGCAAGAATCCCGATGATACAAATGACCGCAAGGAGTTCCACCAATGTGAAACCTCTTCGCTGATCGGGATGCGCCAAAGAAAAAGGCAGGGGTAGCGGCATGTCCAAAGTATCAAAAAAACGCCGCTCGATGGAAAGGATCGGACCACTCTCTCCGTAGAGTATGATGCCCCACTCTCAGGCAAGTCGGACCTATATCGCAGCCAGTTAAGTTGACGCGGCAACGAATGGCTCGGCGCCCCCTGAGATCAGGAGTAACTCAACGACGAGAGCGATTCATCGCTTTAGCTCAACTCTGCATCATGACAGCTTGTCGGTTCCACGCAGTCCCGTTGCCTCACAGCGCCTATCGGTCCCATTCACTTCTTATGAGTCCATTTGCCACACCCCGTTTCCTCTACCTGTTCGGATTGGTCTTATCATCCATCATAAACGCCGAGCCGGCGGCGCCGGCCCCCGTCGTGCAGTCGGGACCGCTTATCGTATTGAAACTGGACGACATGGTGACCGAGCAGGGCAAAGTGCCCGCCCGCTGGAAACGGGTCACCGATTTCGCCGAGACCCGGGGCTTAAAAATCTCCATTGGGATCATCGGCAATTCACTCGAGGGCGAATCGCCGCCTTATTTCGCCGAGCTGAAACGCCTCGCCGGCACCGGCTTGGTCGAGTTGTGGAATCATGGCTACGATCACCGTCGCTGGAC
>FJVV01000807.1_pt1 | contig 29600 bp, 25 predicted proteins | sample 1011911 | NCBI WGS metagenome assembly FJVV01 (sample SAMEA3912450, study PRJEB9761) | metagenome | biome: forest; material: soil | place: USA | collected 2011-06-22 | depth 0.1 m
GCCGCCCACTTCGACCGCGTGATCTTCTCCCGCACCCTCGAGGAATTGTCCGCCCCTGGCGCGGTCATCACCGAGGCGCTGCGCGTGGGCCGAGCCGTGACAGTCGGCTTCGTCAACCACGCCTACTGGAAAAACCGCGCCGACATCTTCCTGCGCGGACGCAAGCCGCTCAACCCGGTCTACACCACCGAGTGGTTCGAAAGCCGCCCCACCAATCCCGTGAGCATCGCGGATTTTGAGCACTTCTGCGCGAGCCAGAAAATCCGCATCACCCGTCGCGCCCACCTGAGCGGCGACTGGAAAACGCCCTGCGGCCTGCTGCCCAATCTCCTCGCTGGTTACGCTCTCTACGACCTGACGCGGTGAACACCCCCGCCGCGCGGAAACCGGACTAGCCCTTCCACTTGATCAACCGCTCGGCCTGGATGAGGCACACGCAATTGCTACCGTCGGCCGTGTGCATCCAGTAGAGATCGAGCGCGGGAAACGCCTTGTCCATCGCACGCTGGAGTCCTCCCACCTCGATCAGCACCACGCCGTGCGGCAGCAGGCGGTCGCGGGCCTGCTTCAGCAGCTTGCGGATGATGTCGAGTCCGTCCTTGCCGCCGTCGAGCGCCATGCGCGGCTCGCGGTGAAACTCCGCCGGCAGCGCGTCGCAGTGCGCGCTCGGCTCATACGGCGGGTTGCTGATGATCACGTCGTATTTCACCTTCGGCACCGCGTCGAACACGTCGCTTTCGTGCAGTTTCACGCGCTTGGTGAGCTCGTGCTTGGTCACGTTGATGCGCGCCACGGCGAGAGCGTCGGGAGACAGGTCGATCGCATCCACCTTCGCCTGCGGGAAATGATGCGCGAGCAGAATGGCGAGACAGGATGAGCCCGTGCAGACATCCACCACCCGCTTCACCTTGGCCGGATCAGGCAGCCAGGCGTTGAGCTGCTGCGGGATGATTTCCAAAAAATAACTGCGCGGAATGATCACGCGTTCATCGACGTAAAAACGATATTCGCCAAGGAACGCCTCGCGCGTGAGGTAGGCGGCGGGAATGCGCTGGTCGAGCCGGCGGTAGAGAATCTTTTCCACCGCCATGACCTCGGCCTCCGTCAGCTTGTGCTTCAGCACGGACGGCTTGCTGTCGAGCGGCAGCGCGAGCGTGCGAAGCAAAAGATAAAGCGCCTCATCGTGCGGGTTGGTCGCGATCTGGCCGAGCGCCGCGCCGGTTTTTTGATAGCGGACGACGGCGTGCTTCAGCCAGTCACCGAGCGTGACCGGGTGGATGGATTTTTTGCGCGCCTTGGGACTGACCGGCGCCTTTTTTTTGGAGGAAGCCACGTAAAGGAAAACGCTGGGAACCCGCCGAAGAAAACAGCCGGCGGGCCGCTTGAACAGCAAAACCCACGGCAGGAACCCATTAACCTGCCCGAAAACCGCCCGCTCGCGGCAGGAGTCTTGCAATAACCGCGCCGTTTTAGCTTTTCGCCTGCGCCTTGGACTTCGCCTCTTCCATCACATGCGTGTGGTTGAAAATATGGTCGGGGCAATAACACTGGTCGCCCGCGCACTTCGAGCAGTAGCGGAAATCGAGGTCGCGATGGGTATCGCTGTTTTTCTCGCACACATGGCAGCGGTGCCGCGGACCTTCGGGTGTGCCTGACCGCGCAAATCGGTCGGCCTGCACGACCATCCGGCGACGGCGCAGCCGCATCGTCCGGATAATGTCGCTCCCGAAAAATAGCAGGAAGTTTCCGGTCGAGGCGAAAATCTGCAGGCGCGTGTCCCAGCCGCCCATCACCAGTCCGGCCGCGTAGCCCCCCCACGTAATGAGCGCCAGCCACTTGATCTTCACCGGCAGGATGAAAAAAAGACACAGCTCGAAATCAGGGTTGAGATAGGCAAACGCCAAAAAGACCGACCCGGCCATGAACGCGTTGGCCACCGGATAATCCGGCGTGAGAAAACCCACCGCCACCGTGAACAGATAGCCGGCAAAAATGAAGATGTTGAAGCGAAACGCCCCCCAATAAGTCTCCAGCGCGCTTCCCATCAGATAAAAAAGATACCACGCGAACGCGATGAACAGCGGGCTCGACGCCGGCGGCACGAAGAAAAACGTGAACACCCGCCACACATCGCCCGCCCGCACCAGCGAAGGAATGAGCAGGAGCTGGTTGACGTCGATCGAGCCCAGCATCCAGAGCAGGTAGACGCCCACCTGCCCGATCACGAGATACAGCGGCAGGTGGGTGATGGCATAGCGCCCGAAAAGGCGTTCAAGTTTGTTCAGCATCGAAAAATCGTCCCAACGAAAACCGTGCGACCGCGACCGGCGCGAACCTATTTCTTCGCCGACGCCTCAAGTTCGACGGCCAGCTTTGCCTTCTGCGCCTGCAACGCGGCCTCCTTGACCGTCAGCAGCAGGGCGCGCGCATCGTCGGACTTCCCCTGCTTGATGAGGATATTGGCCTCGTGCAGACGGATCGTCTGCTTGCCCAGCGCGCTCGGGACTTTCTCCTCCAACGCGCGCCAGTTGGTCAGCGCCTCCTCCCACTCGGGCACTTCGAGGTCGTAGAACGACTCGCAGTAGCGGTAGGCATACGGGATGTTGCCCGGCGACAGCGCCATCGCCTGCTCGAAGGCGTCCTGCATGGACTTGTCCAGCGTGGCGCGCGTCCATTCGCCGCCCTTCAGAAAATCATCGCGCGCCTCCGCGATGAGCACGCCGATCTGGTAGTGATAAAGCGGCTCCTTCGGCGCGAGCTTCACCGCGGCGAGGTAATAGTTGAGCGCCTCGATGGGCTTGCCCTCCTCGGCGAGGTAGTTGCCAAGCTGGTTCTTCACCAAAGGCAGGTCGGGATTGATCTGGTTGGCCTTGAGCATGAGGGCGGCGGCACGCCTGCGCTCGCCGATCACCGGCTTTCCAAGAAACAACGCATAGCTTATGTAGCCGGCCGAGAGATTGGGATATTTGCCGATGTAATCCTCGTAATCGTTGGTCAATTTCTGGAACTGCACGTGCAGGTCTTCCAGCTCGGACTGGCTGGTCTTCGTCGCGGCCATCGTCAGCAGGGTCTGCTGACGGTCATAAATGGCCTTGAGCGCTGGCTCCGCGCCGGCCGGCGCTTCGTCGCCAACCGGTTTGGGGGCTGCCGTCTCGGCGTGCAGGGGCGCGACCGGCAGGCACACCAGCGCAAGGGCTATATAAAGGGACGGCTTCATGGGAACGGGTGCGACAGGCTGCGCGCGCGCAAGTGCCGCGTAAACATCCAACCTTGCCCGCCGCCCCGGCCAAGCCTCACTTGGGGCATGCCCTCCCGCGAACTCGTGATCGGTTTCGATGCCGACGACACCCTCTGGCACAACGAGACCATCTTCGAATATGTCCATACGCGCTACCGGGACATGCTCTCGCGCTACCACGACGCCGCGACCGTGAACCGCACGCTCTTCGCCACCGAGATGCGCAACCTCGAGACCTACGGCTACGGTGTGAAAGGCTTCATGCTCTCCGCCATCGAAACCGCCATCGAGCTCTCCAACGGAAAAATCAGCGCCGACGAAATCCGCCAGCTCCTCGAACTCGGCCGCGCGATGCTCGAACATCCGGTCGATCTCCTCGACGGCGTCGCCGCCACCGTCGCCACCCTTGCCGCCACCCACCGGCTCATCCTCATCACCAAGGGCGACCTGCGCGACCAGGAGCGCAAACTCGCCAAATCCGGCCTCGCCGAACACTTCCGTCACGTCGAGATCCTCTCCGAAAAAAACGAACACGCCTACGCCGTGATTCTGCGCCGCCACGCCATCGCCCCTGAAAATTTCCTGATGGTGGGCAACTCCCTCAAGTCCGACATCGCCCCCGTGCTCACCCTCGGCGGATCCGCCGTCCACGTCCCCTATCCGCTCACCTGGGCCCATGAACACGTGGACGAACTCCCCCCCGCCGAGGGGCGCTTCTTCGAACTCAAGTCCATCCGCGAAGTCCCCGCCATCCTCGCCTCGCTCTGATCCCCCATGTGCTGCCGCTACGTTCTGCTTCAGGAGCACGCCAAATCCATTCTGTCCCAGCTGGGCGTGCTCATCGAAAACGCCTCCCTTCCCTCCTCGCGCTACAACGTCGCGCCCGGCTCCGGCATCCCCGCCATGCGCACCCGCCCCGCCACCCGCTCCCGTGAGCTCGCCTCCCTCCACTGGGGCCTTGTCCCTTCCTGGACGCGCGACCGCTCCAGTCCGCCGCCCGTCAACGCCCGCGCCGAGTCCCTCACCGACAAACCTTCCTTTCGCGATGCGTTCCGCTCCCGCCGCTGCCTCATCCCCTCGAGCGGCTTCTATGAATGGGCGGTCGAAGGCCGCATCCGCCGGCCGTGGCTTTTCCGCCTGCGCGACGAACATCCCTTCGCCCTCGCCGGCCTGTGGGAAACCTGGCTCGCGCCCGACGGCTCCACCCTTGAATCCTGCGCAGTTGTCACCACCACGCCCAATGCCCTGATGACGCCCATCCACCATCGCATGCCCGTCATGCTGGCCGACCCCGCCGCCTGGGATGCGTGGCTCGACCCGCACCTCACGGAACCCGCCCTGCTCGCGCCGCTTCTTCGTCCATTTCCATCCAAAACCATGACCGCGCTCGCCGTCTCCGCCCACGTCAATAACGTCCGCCACGACGACCCTCTCTGCCTCGCCCCAGCCTCTGAAGACGCCCAACTGGGCCTGAATCTTTAAGTTTTCGACCCGACAAAAGCGTATCCATTCAATTGTTATAACAAATTAGCTCTACCAGCCCGAAGATCGCACAAATATCACGCCCGCCTCCGCTAAAAGCGGCGTCGGTGACGACGGGGCCTCACACGAGGTTACAAAGATCAAAAAACATATTGCGGTAAACATGTTTAACTCTCAGGAGATTGACACCCTTGCCTTAATGCGTTCACCCCCGCGCAACTCCCTTCCCATGCACAAAGTCCCGTATCTCACATGGGCGCTTTGTGCCGTCCTCGCCTTTGGCCCGGCCCTCCGTGCCGCCAATATCCAGGTGCCGCTGCCCCAGATATTGAACGAGATGGATTCCCTGCTGAAGGCGCGCCAGCTCGCCCAGGCAATCCCGCTGCTCGATGGCGTCCTCGACCGGGTCGACAAAGGCGAAACGCTCCCTCAGGGCGTCTCGCTCGACAATCTCCTGCTTATTTCGGCCAACACCCATTTTCAGCTCAAGGAATTTCCCGTCGCCGAGACGATCGCCCAAAAGCTGCTCAAGCGGGTGTCCACCGGCCAGATCGCAGCCGACGCCCGCCTCGTTCTCGGTCTGTCCCTGGCCCTGCAGAACAAATTCGCGGAAGCGGTGCCGGTGTTTGGTGCGCTTGAAGAATCGACCGTCTATCACGACAAGGCCCTCATGTATCGCTCCATGGCTGCGCAGCAGGCGGGCCAGATAGACGTGGCCATCGACGCGCTCAACCGCCTCCTCGCCTCCGCCCCGCACGACGCAGACTGGGCCGACTCCGCCCTCACCCTGATCTCGCTGCAGCTCCAGCAAAGAAACCTTGAAGCCGCGACCAAGGGCCTGGCTCTTCTTCGCAGCAACCTGAAGATCGTGGAAAATCTGGCGGGGCTCAACGCCCTCAGCCTCCAACTCGGCGATGCCCTGCTCGCCGCCCAGGATCCCGCCGGAGCGCTCGCGGCCTACCGCACCGTTTTCCCCCGCGAGGAACTGCTGCGCCGCCAGGACCTGCTCACCAAGCGTATGGAGGCCTGGGTGGTCCGTCAGAAATCCCTGAACAACGTGTCCCTGACCGACGCCGACACCCTTCGCCGCGTCGAGGCCCGGATCAAGGCGACCAAGACGGCGCTGGACGAAATCACCCAGAAGGCCGATTACGACTCCGCTCTTTATTACCGCCTCGGCCACACCTTCCTTTTGCGCGGCGGCAATTGGGAATCAGCCCTCGCGCTTGAACGGCTCCTCAAGGATTATCCCGATTCCGAAGAAAAAGAACGCGCCTCCCTTGAACTGGTCCGGGCCTACGCCGAATCCGGCCGCCTTGACCGGATGAAAGACGCGCTCGACCGCTTCACCAAATCCATCCCCTCCAGCCAGCTCCTGCCCCAGGCCCTCTATGTCGCCGCACAAGCCGCCGCCGACAAGGGCCGCGGCGACATGCAGCTCAAGTTCCTCGATATGGGTGTTACGCTGTTCCCCAACGCCGAACTCACCGAATACATGATCCTGATGCAGGCCAACGCCTACTTCGCATCAGGCAAGTTCACGGAGGCCCAGGCCGCCGCCACCCGCTACGTCACCACCTATCCCAAGGGCAAATTCGCCGAGGACGCCACCTACCTCAAGGCCATGGCCTCCTTGGTGCTCGGCCACACCGAAGACGCGATCAAGCAGATCAACGATTATCTCACCCAGTATCCCGATGGCCGCTTCGTCTCCGACGGCCGCTACCGCATCGGCGCCGCCGAATTCGCATTACAGAACTACAAGTCCGCCGAGGAAAAACTCACCTCTTGGCTGAAGGACTACCCTCAGGAAGACCCCCGGCGCGGAGAGGTGCTCTCCGCCCTCGGTGACGTTTACGCCGGCGAAGACCGGATTGATGACGCTATCGCCAGCTACCGCGCGGCCCTGCTGGTGCCGCTCTCCGACGATCTCATGGGCTACGTTCTCGACGAGCTCACCCGCCATTATCAGGCCAGGCGTGACTACAACACCGCCGCGACCATGTGGGCTGATTTCGCCCGCGACCATCCTGATCACCCCTTCGTGATCAACGCCGCCTACTGGATCGGCAAGCTTCGCGCCAAGGAAGGCAACATGGACGCCGCCATCGACCAGATGAGCGCGATCGCCCAGCGTTACGTGGCCGACCCTGATCGCGACACGGTGGAACGCCTGCTGACCCAGATCGCCACCCTGCTGGCCCGGCCGCCCAAGGCCGGTGCCGACGGCGTCAAGCCTCCCGCGCTCACCACCGACCAGATCGCCCAGCGCATCGAGAGCCTCTTGATGACCCCGGAGACCCGCGACAATCCCACCGTCAAAGCCCGGGTGTGGTTCACCGAGTCCGAGGTCGCCTCCTTCCGAAAAAACACCCCGCTCCGCGACGAACTTCTCGGTCGGATCGGCGATCAAATTTCTCCTGAAACCCTCCCGCCCGGCCTGCTCGGCTGCGTCGGCGACCTGCTGCTGGAACAGGGCAAGCTTGATCAGGCCAAGGCCTTCTACAACGCCATCATCCTCCGTTTTCCCCGTTCGATCTATGCTGACTTCGGTTACGTCGGCTTGGGCGAACTCGCCTACCGCAAGGGTGACTACGACGCGGCCCTGACCCAGTTCTCCAACGCCATCGACCGCGCCGGTGCTCGTTTCAAGCTGCTCGATGCCACCCTCGGCCGCGCCAAGACCCTCCTCGCCAAGGGCAAGCTCGACGAGTCCAAGGAACTCTTCGAACAGATCGCCTCCAACCGCCAGTGGCGCGGACCGGCCACCGCCCAGAGTGTCTACTCGCTCGGCGAAATCCTCCTCAAACGCGGCGGGCGCGAAAACCTCGCCGAGGCCCAGGCCAATTTCCAGCGCGTCTACATCTCCTACAAAAAATACACCTCCTGGGTCGCCCGCGCCTACATCAGCAGCGGCGAAACCTTCGAGAAACTCGGCCAGCTCAAGGAAGCCCTCGCCACCTACCGCGAAATGGTACGCGACAAACGCTTCGCCGATTATCCCGAACTCGAGCAGGCCAAGTCCCGCATTTCCGTCCTCGAACCCCAGGTGCCGGAGACCCCGGCGGGAGGCTCCTCATGAAGTCCTTTGCCTACGCCCTTCTGGCGCTCGCCTGCGTCTCCCCGCTGTGCGCCCAGCGCTACATCCTTAAAGACGGTCGCGCCCTGAACCAGGCCGATGTCATCGTAAAGAACGGTCGTCTGGTCAAAGCCCTTGCCGGCGGCGGCGGCGATGGCAGCGCCGAAGTATCCTACACTTTTTCCCAGGTCGTCCGCCTCGACTGGCCCGAACCCGCCGAGATCGAAGCAGCCTCCACCCTGCTGGCTTCCGGCAAGGCCGCCGAGGCCCAGGAGAAAATCACGCCCGTCTACCAGCTGTTCGCCCCGTTCCAAACCGTGCCGGGTTCCTGGTGGAGCGATGCCGCCGTGCTGCGTGCCCGCAGCCTGCTCGCCCAAAAGAAGATTTCCGAGGCAGAAGGCGCCGCCCGCGAGGTCATCACCGCCGGAGCCGACGCCGACGACGTCAAGGCCTCCCAGCTCATCTTGGCCGAGGTCCAGCTCAAGCTGAACAAACCCGACATCGCCGACGCCATGCTCGACGCCATTCTCCAGAAGCGCGCCACCGCCGAGATCGAGGCCCGCGCCCTCATCCTGCGCGGAGACATCGCCTACGAGAACAAGCAATTCGACAAGGCCCTTGAGTTTTACCTCCAGGTGCCCGTCTTCTACGGCTCCCACGCCGAACTCCTCCCCTCCGCCCTCCTCGGCAGCGCCCGCGCCTACAAAGGTTACGGCGACAATGGTCACGCCGAACGCGCCTACCTCGACCTGATCAATTCCTTCCCCGACTCCTCCGAGGCCGCCACCGCCAAGGCCGAGTCCAAACTCTGATTTTTAATCTCCCTCTCAACTCAACGCCTCCTCTTATCATGAAGACTCGCCTCCTCCGCTGGTTGTCCGCCGCTACTCTGTTCGCCCTTCCCTCGGTCCTCTTGGCCGCCGAGACCGCCCCCGTCGTCGTCAAACGCTCCCTGTTTCAGGAACTCAACATGCCCGCGATTTGGTTCCTCGTCGTGTGCAGCATGATCGTCGTCTACTTCGTCCTCGACGTCTACATGAAGAGCGCTCCCCGCCTCCTCATCCCCGCCACTTCCCTTGACGCCCTCCGCGATTTCTTCCGCAAGGGCGACTACCAGGGCGCCTTCAACTACTGCGCCGCCAATCCCGATACCGTCACCAACGTCGTCCATGCCGGCCTCAAGCACGCCCCCGGCGGCCAGGCCGCCACGGAAGACGCCATGGGCAATTCCATCATCGGCGAAAACTCCAAGTTCCAAAACAAGATCGCCTACCTCTCCGTCATCGGCGTCATCGCCCCCATGGTCGGCCTCACCGGCACCGTGCTCGGCATGATCGACGCCTTCTCCCAGATGGGCCAGGCCGGCGCGGCCGACCCCTCCAAGCTCTCCGGCGCTATCGGCCACGTGCTTCATGCCACCGCCGGCGGCCTCATCGTCGCCATCCCGGCCTTCGTGTTCTACTACCTCCTCCGCAACCGCGTTTCCCACCAGATCCACGGCCTTTCCATCGCGGTGTCCGATCTCTTCCGCAAGTTCCCCTACGGCCACCTCACCGAGATCGAGTTCGCCGGCGGCGAATCCTACGCCGCCGCCCCGACTTGGAACGCCGAAGCCACCCCGTCGGAAGAACCCCAAGCCTGAGCGCCCGGTTCTTAACCGCAACATTAACCCTTAACTCCTTTTCAATATGGCAGGTGGTGGTGGCGGAGGTGATGGCGAGCCCGAATTCCAAATCGCCCCGATGATCGACGTGCTTCTGGTGCTGCTCATTTTCTTCATGAGCATCGCCATGACTGCCGTCACCCGCTACGATCCCTCGATCGAGCTTCCCGCCGCGCCCGACGCCAACAAAAAGGAAAGCTCCGAGGGCGAGCTCGTCTTCAACATCGCGTGGAAGGTCTCCGAAAGCCGCGCCATCACCACCTACGACGAGGCCCCTGTAAATCTCGACAACGTCGTGGCCGTCCTTGCCGCCCGCAAAAAAGCCGACCCCAAGGTCCGCATCCTCATCCGCAGCGACGCCCTCACCCCCGTGCGCTATATCTCCGCCGTCGTCGACACTGCCGCCCGCGCCGGCATCTCCGACGTGACCTTCGCCACCCTCAACCGCTGACCCGCCGACCATGCGCATACCCGTTCAAAATCAGAACGCCGACGTCGGCTTCCAGATCGCGCCGATGATCGACGTAGTCTTCGTCATCCTGATTTTCTTCATGGCGCTCGCCGCCCAGATCAAGGTTGAGCAGATCCTCCAGACCAAGCTCCCCGGCGTCGCCCAGGCGTCCAAATCCGCCGAGTTTGTCGACGAGCAAATCCTCGAGATCAACGAGGAGGGCGAGATCACCCTCAACGACGAATCCTACGACGCCCCCCAGAGCCGCGAACTTCCCAAGTTGAAGGCCACTCTCATCCGGCTCAAGGAGTCCAGCGACGCCGCCAAGAGCAAGGTCGTCGTCACCCTCATCAGTCACCCCGATTCCCCCTACTTCCACACCATCGACGTGCTCGATGCACTCGCGGTGGCGGGGATTACCAACGTCACCTTTACCTCGGATACCGAGCCTTAAGGATCATGTCCGACACCCCAAAACTCAGCCTCTATCGCCGCCTCACCAGCAGTGTGCCCATTCTGGTCACGGTGATCATCCATGCCTTGGTCGTGGGCGTCGCCGGCTACTTCGTCACCGAGACCATCATCGGCAAAAAGAAGACTTTCGAGGAAGCCCCCCCGATGGACTCCTCCTTCAAGAAGCAGGTGGAGCACCGCCTCCAGGTCGCCCGCAAGGCCGGCGGCTCCGCCCCCTCTCCCGTCTCCGCCCAGCGCATCGTCTCCACCGCGGCCGACGCCCTCCAGTTGCCCGATATGCCCCAGCTCCCCCAGATCGGCGCCAGCTCCCTCAGCGGCGCGGGCTTCGGCGCCGGCATGGGCGCCGCCGGCCCCGGTTCCGGCTTCAACACCGGCCTCGGCGGCGCCGGCGGCAGCGGCGCGGGCTTCATGACCATGAGCTTCCTCGGCGTCACCAACCAGCGCATCTCGAAGGTCGTCTTCGTCATGGACGTAAGCCAGGACCTCATGGACATCAAGAAGGGCGGCTTCCTCGCCTTCAGCATCATCCGTGACGAGATCATGCGCCTCATCAGCACCCTGTCCCCCTCCGTCGAGTTCAATGTGGTCCTCTTCGAACGTGATTCGGTCCGGTTGTTCACGGAAGATCTCATGCCTGGCACCGTCGAGAACAAGACCAAGTTCTTCGCCTGGATGAAACCCATCAACTCGAACATGGACAACCTGGGTGTCCGCTCCGCCAAAGGCTCGGTTCCATGGCGTCCTGTGGTCCCTCCCAACGCGGGGATAGATCCCGACTACCGTCCGGGTTACTGGATAAGGCCGATCCACACCGCCCTCCAGCTCAAGCCCGACACCATCTTCCTCATCACCGGCTCCGCCGGAACCGGCCGCCTTGAGATTTCCGACGCCGAATTCGCACGCCGCATGGAAGCCTACGAAAAGGCCGACAAGGAAATGGTCGAAAATCTCAAGAAAATGAAGCTCGACCCCGACGAGGTCGTAAAGGCTCGCAACGCCGCCCTCGGCAAGGCCCGCGCTGATCTCACCGCCATCAACCGCAAGCAGGAGGCCGCCGGCAAACCACCGTTTATTGTCGTGGACGCGATCCGTCTCGCCGCAGCTGATGTTCAAGCCGCGGTTCGCAAGGCCGGCTACGACTACAAGATCGATCCAACCGGCTGGAGCACCCCCGATGGCAAGCTTCTGTGGATCAGAATGGGCAAACCGGACAAGCTGTCCGGCGCCAGTCTGGAGGACGCCCAGAAATTCATCTCCCGCCTGCAAGCCGCCTTCGTGCGGCAGACCGCTTCCCTCAACATCTTCTATTTCGTGGGCCCCGAATACAAACCCGGTGCCGCCAGCGACGCCTTCACCAAGACCGCCCGCCGCTACAACGGCAAATTCGAGATCCTCACCACCGAGCGCCTGAAACAAATTCAAGACGCCGCAGAAAAAGCCGACGCCAAGTAAGGCGTCACGCATCGGCCGGACACTCCGGCCGCCTGCTTGCCGCGCAACGGCTTGGCATTTTTCATGCAAGAGACCTGCGCCGATATCTTGCACACAACCTTCCACCTTCAAGTAAACCCGCTCAGCCATGATCTACTACGTCGCCATCCAAGGAGTTAAAAAAGACCCAATGCCCGAGGAAGCCCTCCGCGCCATGATCGCCGACGGCACCGTGGGCTCCGACGCCCTGTGCTGGCACGAAGGCTGGAGCAACTGGCAACCCGTCGCGACCGCCTTCCCCGAGCTTTTCCCGGGCCACGTGGCCCCCGCCCATCCGGCCCCGATCATTCCGGCGATCACCACCGCCGCCATGATTCCTCCGGCCGACGCCGAAACCGTGCGCAAGCAATACCTCACACACGAAGCTTCCCTTAAATCCATCGGTGCTCTCTACCTGCTAGGCTCCGTCATCATGCTTGTGGTCGGCATCGTCTCGCTCTTCGGACTCCTGCCCGACGAATCCCGGGACCGGGCCCCCTCTTTCCACGTGATCATGGGTGTCCTCTTCATCGCAATCGGAGCCATCCAATTTCAAATCGGTCGCTGGTTGCGCGCCCTCAACCCCAAGGCGCGCACTCCGGCCACTATCTTCGCCATCCTCGGTCTCCTGGGCTTCCCCTTCGGCACGCTCATCAACGGCTACATCCTGTATCTGCTCCGCTCAAAAAAAGGCGCCATGGTCTTTTCCGAATCCTACAGCGAGGTGATCGCTGCGACCCCGCACATCAAATACAAGACCTCCATCGTGGTCTGGATTTTCGTGGGACTGCTCGTGCTGATGCTCGGGCTCGCGATGATCGGCATGCTGGTCAACGCCCACCACCGGTAAGAACTCGGCATCCCGCCGTTGGGAGCGCCAACGGACGGGAACTCCTCTCCGTTTATTACGGAGTGGGCGTGGCGGCGACTGGTGCGGGCGGCGCCGTGACAGACGCCGGCTTGTCGGCAGCGGCTGAGGTGGCCTCCTGCTGGACCTTCATCTTGGCCTGGGCGGCTTCCATCTGAGCTTTGCGCTCGACCATCATCTTTTCCTGAGCCGCCTTCATTGTTTGGATGAGCGCAGCGGCCTCGGGGTTGATTTTCTGGAGTTTTTCCTCCGCCAGCTTGGACCGTTTTTCAACGAGAGCTTTGATCTGGGCGGTGAGTTCGACGAGCTCGGGATCCTTCTGCAGTTCCGTGCGGGCCTGCTTGAGCATTTCCATTTGCTCCGGAGTCAGCCCCGCCTGCGGGCCGGCGGCGGACAAGGGATGCGGCATGGCGGACGGTTGTGCGACGGCAACCGGAGCGGTCGGCGGTGCCAGTTGCTCGGCCCGCAGATTGGCAATGCTCAGACCGGCTAGGCTCAGGACAACAAACAGGGAGATTTTTTTCATGGGAGTAAGTTTCTTCAGCAGAAAGTCATTTCAGAGAGTCGGATCAAACTTAAAAGAGATTTTCATTAAAAGGGGTCAGGCCGCTAGATGCTAGTTTTTATCTGACTCAGGTGGGCTCTAACCGAACTCGTCTTCCCCATGTGTAATTCGCCCGTGATCCACGCATAAGGCGCCCCCTCCTTACGAAGTCTCATCGCCACCTCGATCTTCCATGGCGCGCCGCAGATGTCTCCGCCCGCATCCGCCCGACTCTTTCCCCGCCGTTGCAACTCGGCGTCCAACACCTGCGCCCAGTGCGTCTGCTTCAGCCCATTGAGTTCCGCCGCCTCCATCCCGGGATTGAGCGCCCGTTGCGCATGATCCTTGGCGATCGCACGCCTCCACCCCTCCGAGCCGATCGCCCATCCCACGGACAACTTTTCCAACCCCAGTCGTTTTTGCTCCGCCTCATCACGCGCCAAATCCGTCAAATACACCCCATACGAGCTCAGGCCCTCCGGAGAATCTGCCAGCCCCCGCCGAGCCAGCCAGTCTGCGCATGCAAACACCGCCGGCCGCCCCTCCCGCACAAACCGCCTCAAGCTGCTCCAGCGAAATCCCCCGAGCTGATCCGCCGTCACGATTCCCGCGCGCACCGGATTGAGATGGATGTAGTCCACCACGCGCGCCAGCGCCACCGCATCCTCGATGAGCAGCGCCTGATACCTCCCCTGAAACAAATGCCCGCGCTCCTGCCTCAACCGGTTGAACCGCGTGGCGAAGGTGCCCTGCAACCAGTGCATCCCCTCCACCAAATTTGCCCGCGGCGTCTCCACCGCCAGGTGGTAGTGATTCCTCATCACCACATGCGCATGCAACTTCCATCCATTCGCCTCGCATGCCTCGATCAACGCTTCCTCAAACGCTTGCGCCGCTCCCACCGACTCAAACACATCCCTCCGATAATTCCCTCGGTTGATCACGTGGTAGATCGCTCCCTCGTATTGAATCCTCAACTTCCTCGCCATGCCTTCCACTCTGTTCATCAACCTCCTCAACTCAATCCAAATCTAGCATCTAGCGGCCTGACCCCTTTGGCTTGGCCTCCTTTGGCTGACCCGTGGTCTTCCCAGGGCATTTGCCCACAGTGTAACCACCTACCCAGACCATCTGTCATCTACGTCTCCGGGTTCATACCGCGCAGAGCGAGCGCGACGTGTGCCGCTGGTTGCTGCGGGATTGGGCACGTTCGTCCGCGTTACGGTTCGTTGATTTCTTCGAGACTACGCAGACGAGTGAACAGGTTGCGCTTCGGATCAAATTCCAAATTCCTGTCCAAGGACGTTGGATTTAGATAATAGTTAAAGCGGAGCACGCGGTTTACCCCAAACCTGATGTCACCGGCAATCTTACCATAAAACGCGCTTTTAACGTGTCCTTGCTCATCCAGAATCGTACGCACGCGGAAGAAATAATTTTGATCTTCGCGTGTATCATACTTCATGGGCTTTCCCTCGGCCAAGATCGCCATTTGTTTTTCAAATTTAGGCTCATAGCCACCTTCGGGCGCGTAACGAGGCAAGCGCAGCTCGCTCCCCCTGTGCTGTATCGCAAACACGGATTGGATGCCATCGCCTTCGTTTGGGAAAGTCACAGATAAAACATAATCAAATGGCTTAGTGCCCGCGGTAAACGGAACCAGCTCCTTGAGGGTAAATATAAGATCGGATGATTTGCCTTTGCCTTGTGGAGCGACCCAATCACCAACCATTAAATCGAAGCCAAAGGATTTATGTAGTTCAGGGATTTCAAACGGGCGTCCGTCACCGATTTTACGGGCATAAAGCGGAATCGGCTTAAGGATAGGTTTCAGGGTAACATCAATGACCGGGTTCCACGGCTCCCAACGGCCGTCTCTCACTTCCTTAAATTTGTATTGATTTCCGTAGTCGCGGTAAAACCCCGGCGTATCCCTTGCACTATAGCCAAAATCCCCCCGCTTGCTTTCGGCCCTGATCACCGCGATGCCATCCGCGTCGGTCATGGCTAAGTATTGCTGGTGTATATCCTGACCGAAGCCCTCTCCTGGTTGCCATTTCAAAAAGGTGGCCGCGCCAACCTTAATATTAGGAACAGGGTCACCATTGTCGTTTTTCACCCTCAAAGTGATTTGAGCAGGATAAGACTGCTCAAATGGAACCGGGTAATCCGAAACCTGCTGAGCCATGGCGCTTGCCGCCAAACATAATATTAACACTATGTATTTCATAATAATTTATCTCAAATCTCCTCTATCAACCCAATCTTGCCAAAGTTTGTAATTGTAGCGGTAGGCAATGTTTTTGGCATCACTATGGAGCCAACGGTTTTTAAGTCTGTCGTTATCCAGTCTTTCCTGCGGCCATCCGTCTTCTTCAGTCATTAGATCAGTATTCCGGTCTTGCTGATTAAAGAGCGGAATCGGATTCCTTCCCGCCGGGAAAGACAGGGCGGGAATCGCACCACCCAAGATTTGGGCACGGTTTAAATATTCGCTGGCTGCCGTGCTTCCGCCAGCCGTCGTTAGGCGCGAGTCTTGGAAGTGGCGGAAAAACGGCTCCGTCTTCAATTGGTCATCCGTCAGCGCGTTCGCCTCGACTGGCGTGCGGTGTCGGTAAGTCGTAATGGGTCCGGCGTGACCGCCGTCTGTGTTGGTCGTCTCGGCTATGTCCCACGTTCCGTTAAAGCCCCAACCGCCTTGACTGTCGAACGTGAGGACCGCACCAATATGACTGGTTCCCTTGACCATTTCTTGCAGCACCCAAGCGCGCTCTCCTCCGACCGCAGGAATCTGCCCCGGTGTTCCGCCGCTGGCAGCGTCGTTGTTGTTCAAGACCTCTTCGCCGGAAGAATAAAAGTTGATCCCATTGGAAACGTCGCCAAAGCGGTTTAGCCAAGTAAGGCCTCGCCGCCGGTCTCCTTGCGGAAACAGGTCATACCATTGGGTGGCCCATAGGCGTTGATTATAATTCGACCAATCCGGGTGACGCATGTCGGCAATGTGTAGCGTCGAGGTGTCATAAGCCTCGAGCGCCACGGCCGCGTTGAGCATAAAGTAGTTCGCAACATTCAAGGCTGGGCTCTGATCCTTGATCGCGCTGCTCACGACCACGTTACCCATGCTGTGACCGACGATGATCTTGGACGGGCCGGGCAACGCATTGACTGCTGCGGGCAACGCCGCCGCCGTTTGGAAGGCGTTGGTTATATTTTCCCAGTAGTCTGGCGACACACCGATAAGGGAGATTTGGCTGTGGTCGCCGTGCCAAGTCACCGCCGTAAACATCGCGCGGGAACCTGCTTGATACATGCGTTTAAAAGCCTCGGCCTGCCAGCCACGGGACTGCTGCTCGTTCACGTTATATCCATGCACGAAGATAAACATTTTCCCATTCGTGCGATTGTCGGGATAATTCTCGGGCTCGCTGGTGTTCGTCGGACGGGTCTCGGACTGACCGGCCACGCCGCGCAGGTTTATCCAGCGATACATCTTTTCCACCTCGCTGATTTTTATATAAACCTGAATTTGGGCAATGGATTGCCCGTCCTTGAAAACTTCCAGCACCAGCGGCTTGTCGCTCGCCTTCGTGCCTTCGACGAGGATAACGCCCTTGCCGGTGCCATTCTTTATCTTATCTAAGAACGCGATGCTTAGAGTGACGCCCTCGGCCGTGATGGCTGTGGTTTCCGCAAGGTGCGGAAGCTTGTTCATGCCTGTCCCGTAAACAGCATCCTCTTTGGTCAGGTAGTCAAACGCATGGTCGTGGGTGAGATCAGTATAAACAAAGTTCAGTGCTTCGTCGGCCTGCTTGAGTTTATATTCAATGCCTACCGTGGTCGTAGGCAGCACGACGAGGAGCTGCTTTATATCCAAGCATACAGGGAAGAAGTCTATAAGGTCGCACCGGCCGTCAACACCCGCGTGGGCATGGTCCGGCGTGCGGCCATCTAACTCCCAGAAGCCCGACAACTTACCTGGTTCATCACTGTTGCCGGTAAACGCGCTCTGATTTGCTATATCCCCGTCGTCATCATCGTCATTGGACCAAAAATGAAATGGCTGATCTACTGTAGTCGAGTCACTCTTGGTTGCATCAGGATTTTCGCTATCGAAATGGATTTCACCGTCTCGGTTCATATCGACCGCCATCTGAGGGACTGGTGTCATGACAAAGGGAGTGGACTGACCGTTATACATACCAATACCCGCAATCTGCCCCCAGCCGTTGATCGCATCGGCCTCGGTTAACGTCCATTTTGCTGCATCGGCATCACTGAGAAGTGCGTTGAGGTCAATTGCTGGGCTGGTAAGGCTGGGCCAATATAAAGCAAGGTCGTCGAAGAGTGTGTAGCCTTGGCCCACGGCTGCACCAGAATTATTTATAGCGTAAGCATAGCTTGAAAATACACCATCCGGAACGTCAAGCGAATGAATGATTCCAGCTGAATCCCAATATGCTGGATTCCTATTGGTATCTTGCCCAATGACCTGCCTCTTGTCGTTTACAGCCACCGGATTGCCGCTTGCGATCAGGGTAAGAATTCCACCCGCATAGATGACCGGCTGATAGCCATTCAACGATCCAACCATCACACCAGCCGGACTGATTCCATACACTTTCCCTTGGGGATAACCGGATAAACCGGATAAGAGAGGAAGTGAAACATAATTGCCGGCTCCAGTCGTGCCATTTGGCGTCCAGAGAAACCACCCCGTCAATCCGATGCTGCCAATGATTATGTCATTTCCAATAATCTGGCCGGCATCGCCAATCCCTACACCTTGGTTATCGGCAAAAGAGTATCCGACTTGGAGATCGACTATCCCTTGAGCAGGAGACCATACAAATGCATGGTCGATCTCCGAAAATGGATATCCACTTGATTTTGGCACCCAGCTGTCTCCGGTTACCACCCCATTATTATTAAGGGCAACCGCACAGGTTCCGCCTGTGCCTCCTAAATTAGGCAATATGGTTGGCTGCAAGTTTGTCCAAAGGGCCGATATACTATTACCTGCCGGCGTGAATCCAACCGCCAGCACTTGGCTAGAGTTATTTATACCGGTCACATATGGATACATCATCCCTGCCGGCAGCGGAAGCGCTTGAATCGTGTAAACAGTAGGTGGCGGAGTCGCCGGAGTGGGCAGGGTCACCTGATGGGTGATGTCGACTGTCCTCGTCTGCCCATTCGTGGTGACGGAGGCGGTGGTCACGTTTTGGGCGAAATTAACCGAACAGCCAAGGACTGCAGCCAGCAGAAAGCCGATTGCGTGATATGACGTCTGTTTCATGTTAGTTGCCCGGAAAAATGTAAATCCTCGCGAGCCCGTTGGCGTCGGACCGGACGGTGAGTTGGTCCACCGGACTCCCGCCAAGGGTCGCAGATAGGTGATGTCCGCCCTGCTTGACCGCGAAAAAGACGGGAGCGTTGGCCAAAAAATGCCCCACCGAATCGGTCACAATAAGACCGATAGATCCGTCAGATGCCAGGCGACCATCACCGGGAACCTGCGATGTGAGTTGCGGCAGCACACCGTTGTAGTAATCGCTCGGGTCCGTCCCCTTTTGGAATTCTTGGAGATTCGTGATTCCATCGCCGTCGGAATCCACGTTGTGGTCCACGCCTGTCTGCCCGAAATACGTGATTTCCCACAAATCCGGCAAGCCGTTGCCACCGCTGTCGGTCAACGGCGGCTGAATCGTGATGGAATGAGAGATTCCGCCTCCGGTGACGACAATCGTTTCCGGCTTATAGGTGCTAAAACTCAAATAGAAATTCGCGCCCCCTTGGGAATCGGTGCGGATTTGCAAGGGACTGGTCGCCGGCGAACCTCCGGATGTCGCCAAAAGCTGACTGGCTCCCGTGGTCACGGCAATCGTCACGGGGGCGTTCGAGAGAACCGAACCGTTCGCGCTTCCCACCTGCACAGAAACAAACCCCTGTAAGTCCATCTGTCCGTCGCTGCCGGTTACGGTGCTGATGACAGGGACGACGCCTTGGTAATAATCGTTGGGATCGGTGCCGTTAATATACGCCTGCAGCACCGTGACCCCATTTCCGGCGGGTGTCAGATAGCGGTCGTTGATGGCGAGATTCAGGCCGTAGCGCGCTTCCCACACATCGTCAATACCGTCGTTATTAACGTCCGTAAAAAGGGGGTTATCGGCTCCGGCTAAAAAATAATCGATCGACGTGGCGGTCGCCGCATTGCCAAGAACGGTGAACGAGGAAAGGTAAGTCGCCGTAGCGTCGCAAAATTGACGTCTGCCGCGACAATGCTGCCGTTCGCGTAGAGGTCATAGGTCTTGCGAACGAAATCAACACGCCCTGTGAGCCGAATCCAGCTTTGCGTCTGGTTGTCAGGGCCGAGGGGCAAGATGAAACGGGTCTCAACCCATTGGCCGCCGCCGGCTCCGTCGCCGTTGAATGCGTAAAGCACTCCGTTCGTGCCCACGCACAGAAATGCGAACCGAGAACTCCCGACGTCAAATATGGTCGAATTCACGAGATCCATTTCAGCCACGGGCCGTGCAAAAAAATCGACGAAGATTATGTTGTGGCTCGTCGGGGGCGCGAACATCTGCGTGATCTGGGCAGGGGGCATGGCAGGTTGAAGCGAAACCGACTGCATGCCGGAGAAGAAGCCGTCGCCGGTGACGAATGCCGGACCTTTCCCTGTCCAGCCCAACTGTCCGTTAAGCGACCCCGAGGAGTAACCTTCGGACAACTCGAAATCCGCCGTGTAGGGCAAGGTGGCCAGAATGCTGACGATGACCGGCGTGGAATCCGTGAAGATGCCTGAGTTATCGTAAGTGCGGGCGTAGTAGCTGTAACTTCCCGGCGTCAGCGGCGAGCTATCGACAAACGCGTAATTAGAGGGGGAGTCGGTGGCGGTCGTCAGGGTGCCGATCAAAATGCCTCCGCAGTAGAGCTCTACCTTCGCCACGGTGCCATCCGCATCGGTCGCTGTCGCCGATAGTGACACGCTCTGGCCAGCCCCTATTTTTTCGGGGGCTGTCAGGCTTGCGACTGGTGGCGTATCGACGAAAATAGAAACTGACGTGGAGGTGGTGCTTGCACCATAATTGTCGGGGGCCTTGGCGGTGAAGGTATGACTGCCCTCAGCCAAGCCCGATACGGAAAATTGATAAGGTGCCGTCGCGACTTCGCCAATCTTGGCCGAGTCTTGGAAAAACTCCACTTTGGACACCGTTCCGTCACTGTCGGAAGCGATTGCGCCAAGCGTAAAGCTGCCAAGCGCAGCGAAAACCGCGTGGTTGTCCGGCGCGGTCAACGAGACGGACGGAGGTGCGTTGACCACAAGGGTAATGGGAGCGGATGTCGTGGTGCCACCGGCGTTGTCCGTCGCCTTGGCCGTAAGAGCGTAAGTCCCGGCAACGACGTTCGCCCAAGTAAACCGATAAGGGGGTGCGATTGCCTCGCCCAGCTTGGCGGCAGCGGCGAAAAACTCCACTTTCATCACGACGCCGTCCACGTCACTGGAGGCGGCTTGCAAGGTAAGAGCTGACGCAGGTGCAGTCACCACGGTTCCATCGGCAGGAGCCGTCAGCCCGACCGATGGAGGAAGGTTAGCCAATCGAAGCAGGCCGCCGCCGTTGACGGCCAGCCGGCCGGATATGAGACCGCCGGTCAACTGACTGTTACCGTTGATGGTAATCGTGCCTGCCGATGAAACCACATAGCCATTGACCAACGCAGCGCCGTTAAGCGTGAAGTCACCGGAGGCAATTTTGATCACGAGCCATTCAGGATGTGCGGCGGTTCCCAGCAACCCACTCGTGGAAAAGCCGTTGGCGAGCGTAATGATTACTGGGCCGGCCACGCGTAGTCCGCTGATGCCGTTTAGCGTGAGATGCTGAAACGCGTAGAATGCCGGCTGTGTGGCTCCCGCAACGCCGAATGTGAAACCGCTGCTACCATTGGAGGAGAAATCGCCATAGACTCCGGGTGGTACGGTGACTTGGCCGGCATTTCCATCCAGCGTAAGGTTGCACAGGGTCGCGAAGTCGCCGGGAGGTTGGCTCGTGGAATTGAGAGAGACTGAACGCGTGCCGACAGGTTGATTAGGAGCAGAGACTATTTGCAATAGAATGGGATCCATATGGATGCGAAGATGGCCAAGGCACACATTACCGTTCAGGGTGACAAGTTGCGAAGACGGCGTGGTAAGGCCAGTGCCGGCGAGCGTGCCGCCAAAAACTGGATTGCCGCGGAGCTGCAGTGTTGGCGTTCCTGGCACCAGCAAATCACCCGTAATGATTGCATTGCCATTAAGCGTGACAGGCTCCGCCGTCATCTGCTCCACCGAACCATCGACAGAAGCATTGATCGTCAGGGCGTCACGCACCAGCGCGATGCCGGTCTGAGCCGGCAACTCCTGCCCCCGTGACGCCAATAATATTGCAACAAAAATGAAAGCGCGACGGGAGCTCATAGTCAGGCAAAACCAGCTGGATATGATTAACTTGAAGCCAAGAGAGGGCGCAAATGCACTGCACAACCAAAAAAGGCGCAAGATAGAAATGCAAGGTGATGTAAATAAACAAGCCAACGTGAACGCTTTTCTAGGCCTACTTTAGAAATAACACACCGCGCGCAACCTGCTCAACCAGCACTCAATCGTTCCCCTGCATACGCCACCGACGCAACAGCCAGACCTGCGTGGCGACGAGGGCGAAGTCGGTGGCCGGAACGCTTATCCAACCCAAGGACAACCAACCGCTGGCGATGGCCACGGTGCTGAAAACGCCGGCGGAAAGGCGGAAGGGGATCGTCAGCTCAAGTAGCGTGCGCAGGCGCACTTCGCCCCCGAGCAGGAGGGCCAGCAGGTAGCTCGCGCCCACCGCCCACACGAACGCGCCTACCCAGCGCAGCCAGATCAGGGCTTCCGCGCCCGGCACACCCACGCCCATGAGCGGGAGGACCTGCGCAGGGGCAAAGGCCAGTCCGAGGCCTGAACAGAAATCCATTCCACCCGCACCGAGCGCGAGCCACCAGGCAAGGCGTTTGATCGGCAGGCTCATCGCGGCGCGGTGACTTAGGCGGCGCCTTGCGTTGCCACCAGGCCGGAGCGGCCGTCGATCTCGGCCATGACGAGATCGCGAACGGGTATGGCCGCGCGGTCGCGGAGGATATCTTTCGCAAGGTCGTCCATGCGCACGAATTTCACGCCGCGGTCGGCCAAGGCGGTCATAAGTTCGCAGAAGAGCCCAATCCGGCCCATGCCCTCGATCTCGGCGTGGAGGGTAAAGACGTTGGGGCGGTCCTCTCGCAAAAGACTCAGGTAATGCGCCACGATCTTGTTGTCGGGATATTCGGGGCGGCCCATGAGCTCGTCGAAGGTCGGCAGCGTGCTGGGAATCTCGACGGTGTCGAAAATTCGTCCGTTGATGCGCGGGAAAAACGGCGATTCACCGCGCGTGTCGCTCGCGTAGAGCAGCCCCGCCTCGTCGTAGACCTGCTTGCTGGCCGCGCACGCCTGCCAGCCGGGCGCGCCGGCGGTCAGCGCGTCGTCGCGGAAGAGCCGGCGGAACTCCTCGCGGGCCTGGCGAAACTCTTCGCGAATCTCGTCGAGCGTCATGCCGAGCACGTAATCCTGCCAGCGAAAGTGGTCGTGGCAATGGATGCCGACCTCGAAGCCGTCCGTCTTCACGCGGCGTATGACGGCTTCGTTGCGCCGACCGATATGCGGCGCGGGGAGCAGCGTGCCGTTGAGGAGGGTGCGCACGCCGTAAATCTGCACAACGCTCGTGCGGGAGACTTTTTGGAAGAAGCCGGGACGGAAGACACGGCGGATGGCCTTGCCGGTGTTGTCCGGCCCGAGCGAAAACAGAAAACACGCGGGCGCGTTGAACTCCTTGAAGAGCGCGGTGAGCGCCGGCACGCCGAGGCGCGTGCCGCGGTCGGTATCGACATCAACCTTGAGCGCGAGAACGGGAGGCATGAGTCGGAAACAGAAATTAAAATGGGGAACTCAGGAAATCAGGAACGGAAACTGTTTCTCGGTTTGTTCCTGATTCCCTGAATTCCCCATTAGGATTGGCGGCTCGAAGCCTTATTCGAGCGAGTAATCCTTGTGCGCGAGGTGGTAGTCGAGCGTGAGCTTGATCGCGGTCTTGAGGTTCACCTTGGGCTTCCAGCCGAGCTGCTTCTTGATGTTGGTGATCGAGGGCACGCGCTTCTGGATGTCTTGGTAATATTTTCCGAAGTAGGTGCCGGAGGAAACCTTCACGACCGTGGCGGCCTTCACGTGTTCGGCGTAGTCGGGATAGTCTTTGAAAGCCGTGATGATGAGCTTGGCGAGGTCGGCCACGCTGACGTCGTTGCCGGGGTTGCCGATGTTGAAGATCTGGCGCGAGGCCTTGCCGTCCTTGTTCTCGATGATGCGGAGGAGGGCGTCCACGCCGTCGTCGATGAAGGTGAACGAGCGGCTCTGCTTGCCGCCGTCGACGAGCTGGAGCGGCTTCTTGAAGATGACGTTGGAGATGAACTGCGTGAAGAGGCGCGAGCTGCCTTCCTTCGGCTCCATGACGTTGTCGAGTTGCGGCCCGATCCAGTTGAAAGGGCGGAAGAGGGTGTAATCGACGTTATCGCGCACGCCGTAGGCGTAGATGACGCGATCAAGAAGCTGCTTGGATGAGGCATAGATCCAGCGCTGGCGCTCGATCGGGCCGTAAACCATCGTGCTGGTCGCCTCGTCGAGCTCGGCGTCGGGGCACATGCCGTAGACTTCGGAGGTGGACGGGAAGATGATGCGCTTTTTGTATTTCGCGCACTTGCGGACGATGTCGAGGTTGGCCTCGAAATCCAATTCGAAGACGCGCAACGGGTCTTTCACGTATTGGACCGGGTTGGCGATGGCGACGAGCGGGATGACGGCGTCGCACTTTTTGACGTGATACTCGATCCACTCGCGGTTGATGGTGATGTCACCTTCGACAAAGGTGAAGCGGGGGTTGCCGAGGCTGGCGGTCAGTTTGTGGCTGCCGATGTCCATGCCGTAGACCTCCCAGTCCTTCTGCTTGAGAATGGCGCTGGTGAGGCTGCTGCCGATGAAACCGTTGGCTCCGAGGATGAGGACTTTGAGTGGCATGGGATTTAAGGGGACGAGGGTTTAAAGAATCTGTCCAACTTGCAAGGCTGCCGCGGTCCCGTTCCGCCAGCCGGTGCGGGTGAGCTCAAGGGCGCCGTCACCCGTGGCGACGACGGTGGGGTTGATGGAGAGGATTTCGCCGGGCTGCCCGCGGCGGCCAAGCGTGGCCATCGAGACCGGCTCGGCCCACCACACCATGAGTCGCGCTTCACCGATATCGGCAAATGCGCCGGGATACGGATCGGTGACCGCACGGACGAGGTTGAAAATCTGCGCGGAAGTCTGCGTCCACGCGATACGACCGTCCTCGGGGGTGCGGCCGGTGAAGAGGGTGGCCTGCGACTCGTCCTGCGGCGTCTCTTTCGCGGTGCCGATCAGCAGCGCGTCGATCTGGCGGGCGAGCAGGACGCGGGCGCAGGGGAGGACTTTGCGGAAGGCCTGCTCGGCGGTGTCACGCGGACCGATGTCCACGCCTTCCTGGTCAACCACGTCGCCGGCGTCGGCGCTTTTCACCATGCGGTGGAGCGTCATGCCGATGCGCGGCTCGCCGTGGAGGACGGCCCAGTTGATGGGTGCGCGTCCGCGATATTTGGGGAGGAGAGAACCGTGGATGTTCCAGGCGCCGAGCGGCGGCATCGCAAGGATCTTGGTGCCGATCATGTGCCGGTAGTAGACCGAGAGGATGAGGTCGGGCTGGAGCGCGGCGATTTTTTCGCGCCACCCGGGGTTGTTGACGGACTCGGGCGTGAAGACCGGCAGGCCGTACTCGCGGGCGGCGACGGCGGGGGTCTTGAACCAGATTTTTTCGTTGGGATTGTCCTCGTGCGAGATGAGGGCGACGACGTTGTCTCCACGCGACAAGAGCAGATCGAGGCAGGTGTAGCCGACTTCGCTGTAGCCGAAGAAGAGAATGCGGGGCTTGGTCATCGACGGCGAATCAGGACTTCGTGTCGAGGATGTGGCTCACGTGATAGCGGGCGCGTCCGCGCACGACCTGATAGGTGCGGCCCATGTATTCACCTATGAGGCCGATGCCGACCATGCATACGCTCACGAGGAAGAACAGGAAGGCAAACAAGGTGAACACACCGAAAGTCTCGCGGTCGAGATTGAGCGCGAACCGGCGGAAAAGCAGCGTGAACACCAGGACGATGCTGCCAAACGAGCAGAAGCCGGCGAACATCGTGAAGAGCTGGAGCGGCGCGGTGGTGAACGCGGTGATGAGATCGAAGTTGAGCCGAATGAGCTTATAGAATGAGTAGTTGGACACGCCCGCATAGCGCTCCTCGTGCGCCACGGGCACCTCGGTGGGATTCTGCGAGAGCGTGTAAGCGAGCGCCGGGATGAAGGTATTGACCGCGCCGCTGCGGACGATGGCAGCGACCACGTCGTGCGAATAGGCGCGCAGCATGCAGCCCTGATCGGTCATCTCGATGTTCGTCATCTGGCGGCGGGCGACGTTGACGAGGCGCGAGGCGTAGCGGCGGAAGGCGCTGTCCTGGCGATTCTGGCGGGCGCCGCCCACGCAGTCGAAGCCGGCATCGGTGGCGGCGAGGAGCTTGGGGATTTCCTCGGGCGGATTCTGAAGATCGGCGTCGAGCGTGACGACCACGGCGCCGCGCGCGCGTTCGAAGGCCGCGATGATGGCCATGTGCTGGCCGTAGTTGGCGTTGAACTCGATCACGCGGGTGACATCGGGGCGGGCGGCGTGCTGCGCGGCGAGGAGCTCGCGGGAACGGTCGGCGCTGCCGTCGTTGGTGAAGATGATCTCGTAGCCGCGGCCGAGGCCGTCGAGCACGGGGTAGAGCCGCTTGAAAAGCAGCGGCAGATTGGCCTCCTCGTTATACACGGGGATGACGACGGAGAGCGGCAGGGTTGCGGTGGGTGCGGTGCTCATGATTGTGAGTGGGCCTGAAGAATGGAGACAAGGGCGGCGGCGACGCGTGCGATCTCGGCGCGGGTGAGAGTGGGAAACAGCGGAAGCGTGAGGATGTTCCGGCAAACCGCCTCTGCCTTCGGAAAATCGCCCTCTTTCCAACCTTGGCGGCGGTAGAGCGCGAAGAGATGGATGGCCGGATAATGCACGCCGGCACCGATGCCGGCGGCCTGAAGCTGCGCCATCACCTCGGCGCGCTTGATCGTAAGCGTCGAAGGCAACACGACCTGAAACATGTGCCAGTTGCTCTGCACAAAATCCGCCGGCGGCAGGCCGAGACCAAGCGCGCGGACGGCAGGCGTGTCGAGCAGCTCGAAATAATGGCGGACGAGGTCGCGGCGTTTTTCGGTGAACTCATCAAGGCGGGCGAGCTGGCCGAGACCGACGCGGGCGGCGACGTCGGTGAGGTTGAACTTGCCGCCTAGAATCTCGACTTCCATGCCGTCGAGACCGGTGCGCACCACGCCTTGCAGGCGATATTGCTCGGCGAGCCTGGCCTCGCGTTCGTCGTTGAGCACGAGGCAGCCGCCCTCGATGGACGTGATGTTTTTGTTGGGGTGAAAACTGAACGACACGAAGTCGCCGAACGCTCCGATGCGGCGGCCGCTCCAGGTGGAACCGAACGACTGCGCGGCGTCCTCGATCACGCGCAGATTGTGCTTCTTCGCGAGGGCGTAAAGGCGGTCGCGGTCAACCGGCAGGCCGGCGAGATCCACCGGCATGATCGCGCGCGTCACGGGGGTGATCGCCGCCTCGACAAGGCCGAGGTCGATGTTGCGCGTCACCGGATCGATATCGACGAAGACGGGCTCCGCGCCGACTTCGAGGATGACATTGCTCGTCGCAACCCAGGAGAGCGGCGTGGTGATGACCTCGTCGCCAGGGCCGATGCCCGCGATGCGCAACGCTATTTCCATCGTGCAGGTGCCGGAATTGAAAACGCGCACGGGACGTCCGCCGAAATACTCGGAGAGCTTCGCCTCAAACGCCTTCACCTGCGGGCCGGAGGTGATCCAGCCCGAGCGCAGCACCTCGGCCACGCCGGCGATGGTTTCATCGTCGATGGTCGGGCGCGTGAGCGGAATGAAAGGCTCCACGGGTTTGGTCGAAACAGGCGGGGTCACGGGGAAGATGAGGGGGCTGGTAAACGGTTCACGACAAGCACGAAACGCGCGGCCTCCCCGAGCACGGTGTAGGGCATGCCGGCCGCCTGCCAGCGTGCGAGGCCGGCCTTCGGCACGAAGGCATAGGCAAGCGCCGGTTCTTTCCATTGGGTGGCGAAGGTCTGGTTGCTGATGAAGCGCGAGGCCGACATCTCGGGCTCGGCCTCGATGCCAAAGGTCATCTCGTTTTGATAATTAACCACGCTGATCAACCGCCCCAGATACGCCGGGATGTCCTGCGAATAGGTGCCCACGCAATAGACCGCGTCACCCGCCTTGAGCATGGGCTTGAGGGTGAGCGCAAGGGACTTGGCCGAGCGCGTGTCGAAGGCCTTGCCGATGAAATTGGTCGGCAGATAAAACGCCGCGCACGTCACCAGCATCGCCACCAACGCGCCCCGCAACCGTTCACGTCGCAGGCACACGACAACCGCAACCGCCCCGCCCGTCAGCACCGCGCCCAGCACAAAGCGCCACGGCAGCAGCAGGGCGGAAAGCTCGGGGTATTTCTCCGGCACAGGTGCGACCGCCGCGGCCACCGCGAAGGCCGCCGCCAACCCGGCAAACACCCACAGGCCCGCGCGCAAACCGCGCACGTTCGTCTTTTCGTCGCGCCAAGCGCCGGCCAGATAGCCGCCGATCAGCACCGCCGCCGCCGGGAAAACCGGCAGGATGTAAGGGATGAGCTTCGAGTCCGACTTCGAGAAAAACAGCGTGATGAAAGCGATCCAGATGACCAAAAACCATGCCTCCGCATGCCGGTGACGCGCGCGCCAACCGCCGGCGAGCGCGCTGCGCACGGCCTGTCCTCCGAACGCCACCCACGGGAACAGTCCCGCCAGCAACACCGGCCCGAAGAACCAAACCGGCTGGTAGCGGCCATGGATCTTAGTGGTGAACCGCAGGTAATGCTCATGCACGAAATAGAACCACGCAAAATCGTGCTCCTTCACCGCCGAGTGGTTGGCCTGCTCGGCCAGCATGTGCCACGGCGCGGCGATGCCCAGCAGCACGAGGACGCCGATCACCGGATAAAACGGCCACAGCGCCCGCCACTTGTTGAACAGCAGCACCCACACAAACGCCACCGCGCACGGCAGCAGGAAACCGATCAGTCCCTTCGTGAGCGTTGCGAAGGCCATGCTCGCGTAGAACGCGATGAACAACCACCGCCGCCGCGCCCCCGGCGGCTGGCGCATCGCAAACATGAAGGCGAACAGCGCCGCGCTGATCGTCACCGCCACCGCCATGTCGAGCAGCACGATCTGCCCGAGCGCGTAGTAAAGCAGCGAGGTCGCCAGCACCGCCGCCGCCCACCAGCCCGCCGTCCGGCCGTAAAGCACGCGACCCGCCGCGTAGGTCAGCAGCACCCCCATGAGCGCGAAAGCGGCGTTCCAAAACCGCGCCGTGAATTCGCTCACGCCGGCGACCTTGAAGGTCAGCGCCGACAGCCAATACATCAGCGGCGGTTTCTCGAAATACTTCACGCCGTTCAGTCGCGGCGTCACGTAGTCGCCCGTCTCGGCCATCTCGCGCGGAATCTCCGTGTAGCGGCCTTCGTCGGGATTGTTGAGCGGACGCACCCCGAGGAACGCCCCGAACCACACCGCCGTTGCCAGCGCCAGCAGCAGAAAATCACGCCCCCAGCCGGTTCGGTCGGCGGACGGATCGGTAATGGCGGGCGGCACGGCAGCTTGAGCGGGCGTCATGTTGTAAAGTTAACTAACTGAAGCCTGTCCTCCCCAAGGGCAAGACTGCGAAAACAACTCGCGCCCGGCCGGACGGCATCTCCTTCCCCGTGATTGCCCGCTTGCCTCGCGCGCCGCGCCGCGCCCACAGTGAAGCGATGCCCGCCGCCAAGCCCTTCGTTTTCATCTGCGGAGCCGATGACTTCCTCGTCAACCGGCAGGGCAAGGCGCGCTACGACGAGCTCGCCAAGGACATCACCGACGAATTCTCCCGCGAGATCATCAGCGGTTTCGCCAACAACGTCGGCGAGGTCGAGTCCGCCATCAACCGCTTCCGCGACAGCGTGCAGACCGTCTCCATGTTCGGCGGCCGGCGCGTCGTCTGGCTGAAAGACGTGAACTTCCTCGCCGACACCGTCACCGGC